>PPYE01030041.1_pt1 | contig 65335 bp, 76 predicted proteins | sample 1559881 | NCBI WGS metagenome assembly PPYE01 (sample SAMN08240022, study PRJNA423297) | Human gut metagenome, whole genome shotgun sequencing project. | reverse complement strand
TGAAAAACCAAATAAATCTAAGAATGAAGGGCTTGATTTTCTAATGGGACTGTAGGGCAATAGCTCTACAGTTTTTTTTATTATATAAATAAAGGAGTGATATTTATGGCAGCAGATTTAGGTAGTATAATTGCACATTTACAATTGGATGTTTCCAACTTCCAAAGCTCTTTAGATTCAGCACAAAGCCAAGTACAACAATCTGCTCAAAATATGAGTGGTGGCTTTGAGAGCGCAGGAAGGACTTTGCGAACAGTAGGTGCAGGAATTACTGCAGCGGTTACTGTTCCAGTAGTTGCATTTGGTAAAAGTGCAGTAGAAGCAACACAGACATTCAACGCTTCAATGTCAAAAACAGGAGCTTTAATGGGAGCTACTCAACAAGAGATGAATCAATTACGAGATGCAGCTAAAGAATACGGAGCATCAACACAATATAGTGCTACAGAATGTTCTGATGCATTAGGATATATGGCATTAGCTGGTTGGGACGCAAATCAATCTGTATCAGCTCTACCAGGGGTATTAAATATGGCAGCTGCATCAGGTATGGATTTAGCACAAGCATCAGACTTGGTTACAGATTATCTATCAGCCTTTGGCATGGAAGCAAGCCAGGCTGGTGAAATGGCCGATGTTCTATCCTACGCCCAAGCACATTCTAATACGACTACAGAAGCATTAGGAGAAGCATTTAAAAACTGTGCAGCTAATGCTCATGCAGCAGGTATGGACGTACAAACGACTACAGCTTTATTAGGTCAATTAGCCAATCAAGGGTTAAAAGGTTCAGAAGCTGGGACAGCCTTAACTGCAATAATGCGCGATATGACAGCTAAAATGAAAGACGGAGCAATCCAAATAGGTAATACAAAAGTACAAGTACAAGACGCTAACGGTAACTATCGTGATATGATAGATATATTAGGAGATGTTGAGGCAGCTACACACGGCATGGGAGACGCACAGAGAGCCACTGCCTTACAATCTACATTCACATCTGATTCTATTAAAGGATTAAATTTACTTTTAAATGCAGGGACTGGAAATGCTAAAGACTTTAGGGACCAACTTAAAAATTGTAGTGGTACAGCTGAAGAAATGGCAGACAAGATGAATGACAACTTAGAGGGTGACATTAAAGCTTGTCAATCTGCATTTGAAAGTATGCAATTAGCTGTAGGTGAAAAGTTGGACCCAGTATTAAGAGCATTTACACAAACATTAACAAAACTATTTGCTGCAATAGGAAGTTTACCAGCTCCAGTATTACAAGTAGGTATAGTATTATTATCTATATTAGCAGTAGTTGGACCTATTCTAGTAATAATGGGTACAGTAATGACTAAAATAAGAGAAGTGAGACAAGGGTTACGAGATTTAAGAACTGCATTAAATATTATACGAAATGCTAATATCTTTAGTCGAGGTATGAGCTTAATACGTACCGCCTTAGGTACTATACGAGGGGTTATAATGAATAACGTTATACCAGCTTTACAATCTTTATGGGGCATAATGTTAGCTAATCCTATAGCAGTTGCAGTAGTTGCTATTATAGCACTAGTTGCAGGATTCACTTATTTATGGAATCATTGCGAAGCCTTTAGGGCATTTTGGATTAAGTTATGGAAAGATTTCTTAATGGCAGTTCAAAGTTTTTCACCTGCATTGGCCGGAGTTTTCCAAGGAATAGGGAGTGTTATATCAGGCTTTGTAAATATAATTCAAGCATTATTGGGTGGAATCAAGGATATTATCGTAGATGTCTTTACTGGTAACTTTGATAAAATCCCACAAGATTTAGCAAGTATGGGAGAAAAATTACAAAGTGCATTCAGTAAAATATTTGACGGATTAAAATTAATAGCACAGAATGCATTACAAGCAGTAAAAGATGTGTTTATGAGTGGACTAAATACATTATTTGACCCAATTATAAATTGGGGATATTCAATTTCTGGTGCCCTTGGCGATGCAATGACTGATTTATACGGAGTGTTTGAGGATTCATTTAATTTAATATTTGATTATTTAGGGGACCTAGGTTCTATTATAGGTGATTTACTAACAGGCAATTTTGAGGGTGCCATACAAGGAGTACAGGACTTATTCACTCATTTAGGTGATAACTTAAAAACAGTATTCCAAGATATAAAAAATGTAATACAAGAATTATGGACTTTTATTAGTACATCTGTTTCAACTTGGTTCAATAATGTGTTAAGTAATGTACAACAGGGAGCTATAAATATATTGAACACAGTAACTACTTTTTTATCAGAATTACCGGGTAAAATTGCATATGGGTTAGGATTCATATTAGGTACAATAATTAACTGGAATGTCCAAGTATATTCAACTCTATTTAGTTGGGGACAACAAATAGTAAATGCAGTTGTAAGCTGGTTCCAAACTTTACCAGAACGACTTGGTACATGGCTAACAACCACATTAACAAATATACAAAATTGGGCAACAAATACTAAACAACAAGCTGTGCGAATGGGTCAAGGATTTGTACAAAGTGCAGTTAATTGGTTCCAAACTCTACCTACAAGATTAAATACTTGGTTACAAAGAACTCTTAATCATATGCAAACTTGGGCTTCACAAACTAAAGCTAAAGCAGTACAAGCAGGCACTAATTTAGTGAATGGGTTCATAAATTTTGTTAGAAATTTACCTAGCAGATTATGGAGTATTTGCACAAGTGCTCTTGCTAAAGTAACCTCATTTGCTTCACAAATGAAAAGTAAAGCATCATCTGCTGCAAGAGGATTTGTTACAAATATAGTAAATGGGGTTAAATCATTACCTGGTAAACTTTTATCTATAGGTCGACAAGCTATTCAAGGTTTAATAAATGGGTTAAAATCTGGAGCAGGTGCATTATTAAGTGCAGCTAAAGGATTAGCAAACCAAGCCTTAAATGGTATGAAAGCTGCATTACACATAAAATCACCTTCACGAAGATTCCGTGATGAAGTCGGTAAAATGATACCAGCAGGGGTTGCAGTAGGTGTAAAAATGAATGCGAAAGCTGCCTATGATACATTACGAACATTTTCTGATAATTTAGTAGAGTTAGCTCCTACTGCCAGAATAGCGGCGGACGTACAGACTGCCACAGGCGGCATAAATTCTACGGCTATAGTTAATACTACGAGAACTGAAGCTGCAATACGAGAATTAACACAATTAGTAAGAAGCAGAAACAGTTCAATAGATTATGATAAAATGGCCGATGCCTTTACACAAGGAGCATCACGAGTTGACAATCAAATAGTAATGGACAAAGAATTAGTAGGTAAAAAAGTATCAGAACCAGTTCGTACAACTAATGAATTGGTTAAAGCAAGATTAGATAGATTGGAAGGTGTATAAAATGGAATATTATTTCATGTTTAACGATAATATAATTTCTGACATTTTCCTTGTCACTAATATAGAAAAACCACTAATGCCAAGTAAAGACATACAAACTCTTGATGTGTTATCAAGAGATGGTAAAGTATTCAATGGGAGCAAATATGCTTCCATTGATATAGATGTATCTATATTAGTATCAGGTGAAACAGAGGAAGATTTAAGAATAAAATTAGCAGACTTACGAGACTTACTAAACAGTAAGAAGCCTGTAAAAGTTGCATTTAAAAAAGACAGATACGGTTTTGGTATGGTGAGCGATAAAATTTCAATGGACAAAAAATCAGCTACTGATGTACTTTGTAAAGTCCCTATCACTTGTCACGTACCTTATTTTTATTCAACAGAAGATAAAATGTTTTTAAATACTGCTGATACAAAAAATATTTCAATAGAAAACCAAGGTGGTATGCCTATAAGACCATTCATTACTGTAGGATTTTCTAGCAATGCATCATTTGTTCAGCTTTATAATACGCTAACAGATGAACGTTTGTTAATCGGTAAATATCCAAAATTAGAATATAATACCGTAGACGAAAGTAGCGATATAATAAATGACGCCTGTACCACTACTGGTAACTGGACAACATCGAATTTACCTATAGATGACAATAGAGCTGGGGGAGGTACGATTGGGGTTACTAAACAAACTTCTGGGTTGTGTATAGGAGCTTTAGGCTCAAGTTCTTCTGATGCCAAATGGAAAGGTGTTGAAGTTAGAAGAAATTTACCGACTGCAGTAGATGAATTTAAATTACGTGCAGAATTGACATTCACATCTACAGGAGTAAATGGAGACCCTACAGTACAACCAGCTGATAGACAACATTGGACAGCAGGAGAGAAAAGCACATATTATAAAGTAACTAGCACGAAATTAAATGTAAGAGATACTCCAAGCACTAGTGGTAAACTTTTAGGCACAATAAAAAAAGGCTTTGAAATACGAGGTGGGACTGTACAGGGTAATTGGTTACAATATAAGTATGAAAACCTAAATGGAAGTGGGTTTGTTTTTAGTGGCATGAAATATTTAAAAGCTTGCACAGAAACATCTCAAACATCACATAATATAAGAAATGTGGTTATAAGCTCAACATCTTGTGTTCGTTCTTCACCTACTAAAGATTCTACTAATTTAATATCACTTAAAAAGGGCGATATCGTAAGAATTGATACGGCAAAAGAATTTTACTCATATGATTCCGACAAAATGGCAAGAACTTGGTATAAACTATATACTCCATATAAAGGATATAATGGCTATGTGTGCAAGGGAAATATAGAACAGTGGAGCGATGACAGTCCAGTAATAAAAATAGAGTATGAAGACGAGCCAGAAACAGCTGATGACAAAACAGGTGTATTCGAATTATATGGTATGGGCCCTAATAATGAAAGACTTTTCAAAATATCATTAATGGACGATAACGAATATTATGAATATACTCAACCTAGTATTACAGTAGGTACAAATCACGTATTGTATAAAGATAATACACAAGTGCCAGCTCCTAAATCATATACAGAAAATAGTAGTGGTAGTATTAAAAATACACAATATTTATCTGGTGCAGTAGGTAGTTGGAACGACTTCTATGGAAATGTTACGTTAGAACGTAAAAAGGATTCAAAAGGCAATTATACTTGGTCATATACGATAAATAAAATTTCTAGTGGTAATGTAGTTAATCAGAAAACAGGGACATTACAACTAAATAGTGTAGCTACAGAAAAATTGTCCTATATTATACTATATATGGGTACTCACGATAAACTTGAAAAATGTGCAGATATGGCATTAAATTCTTTACGAATTCAAGGTGAAACATCGAATTATGATACCAATGTAAATAAAGTAGAATTTAGAAAAGGTGATGTTATAGACATTGACTTTGAGAACAGAAATGTTTATCTAAATGAGGTTAAACGCAACGATTTAGTCGATATCAGCAGTCGATATTTTAATATAGACAAGGGAATTAATCCAATTAAAATATTTTCCAACGATGAAAATGTCGTCGTAGGGGCTGCCATAAATGAAGCATGGGTAGGTGATGAATAAGTATGCAAATCAATATATTAGATAACTCTAAGAAGCTGGTGGGCAGTCTTGATACAGACCATGGCGAACCAGTTATATTAAATGATAAATTTACACAATACTTAGATACAGGAGCTTATACGTTAGAATTTGATGCAGTATTCGATGCCAGAGTGGATAGTGAATATGCAGACAAATTACAAGAACGTAATTATTTAGTTTTTCAATGGCACGATAAAACAAAATTATTTCAAATTCAAACGATAAAAGATACAGAAGGCATTGATAAGATTACAAGAAATGTTTATGCAGTTACATGCAGTCTTGAATTATACCAAACTCAAATAAGACCGACAACTTTAGAGGGTACGTTATCAGCTACTGCTGCAGCAGTATTACAAGATACAAACTTCAGCGTGGGGAAAATATCCCCACAAGCTGAAAACTTACCAGGTAGTTTAAGCATTACGTCAATAACTGCAGCATACACAGTTTTACAAAATTTAGTTACAGCTTATGGCGATGTTGAAATGGAAATACGCGTTGAATGTATTAATGCAGCTATGGGCCAATATGAATTTTATGTCGACTTCTATTACACAGGTGAAGTCGGCAATAAAACTTACAATCGAATCGAATACGACTGGAACGAGTTCGGTATGACAAGAGAAACAGATACTACAGATTTCTATAGTGGATTAATTGCACAAGGAGCAAATGGGATAACTTTCGCTAATATAGAATGGAATATATACAGAGGGGACCCAATGAATAAACCATTAGGTCAAGATTATCTTGTAGACCCAGAATTGCACGCACAGTATAATAACGGAGGTAAATATATACTAGGTGCATATAATAGTGATGCTACAACTCCTATAGATTTATTATGGGAGACTTATTACAAACTAAAAGAGGTTAAACAACAAAAACTTAAATTTGATGTCCCTCTTTATATTACACAAGAAGAATATTATAATTACGACGTCGGTGATACTGTGCACGTTGTAAACCCAAAATTTAATCCTCCAGTTGAATTAGAAGCTAGAATAGGTACATTAGTTATATCATTTACAGACCCTAATAATTGTAAGGCTACGTTAAGTAACTACAAAGAAGTGAAGACACAAAAGAAATTTTATTCACCAGATGACATAATAAAAGATGCAGTAAGTACGATTTTAGGGCTTCATACAGGAAAACTTTCAGAAGCTGATAAGGCAGCTTTACGAGATTTATTATCTAAATTAAATTATCGTAAAGAAGAATCCGATAAAATAATAGAAGATATTATAAATTCCAAAAAAGATGATATACCACAGCTACCAGACGATGTAGGCGACGACACAGAGGACTACAGCCAAATAAAGATAAATAATATCGACGGTGGATTATGGATAGGTGACAAACGTATATACGATGTTAAACAACATTGTGTAGCAACTATACCTAATCAACCTAGCGAGGACTTAAAACCAGACACTAAAGCATACCAAGAGGCTTTACAATATTATAGTAAATTCAATCTCGGTAAACTTGCTCAACATGCAAATATACAAAATATAAGAAGCTCAAGCAATAAATATAAAATACCTACTATGGTTAAATACTGGGCACCAAGATTCGGGTTAGACCCAGAGATGGTTTATATGTGCATATGTGGCGAAAGTAGTGGTGACCCTTATGAAGCCACTTCATATAGTGGTGGTGGATATGGTTTAATGCAGTGTGAACGTGATGCCTATTTTAATAAGAAACAAACTATAAAATTCATAGATGGCTCAACTACAAAATTTACTCCGTCTTATAGCACGATGAAACCTAAGGCAGCTGGTAATACTACGATAAATGGGGTTACAGTCGATAAAAATATAAATAACCAAATAATGTTTGGTTGTTACGAAATGAGAACGAGCCTAGATTGGTGCCATAATAATATATTTGCTACTCTAATATCCTTCAATATGGGAATTGGAGCAGTGTCTTGGATAGTTAATAAATACGTATGCAAAACATATGGATTTACTTTTACAAATTCCTTAAATATGCACAGTTTACCAGCAAACCAAAAAGCCAAAATATATGAAGTATTAGAGAGTGGAACAGGGGACTTTGCAGACTGTAGAAAAGACTGGGTTGCTTATAGAAATAGCTTAGGTAAACCAGCTGGGACTGTTAATAACATTGAATTATATTTACGTTGGTACAATATTAATAATGGGCAACTTCCATATTCAGTAGATTATAACGGCAAAAAATATGGCTTAGGAGTTAATACTCCTGCAGTTAATCCTCCAACCCCTTCTAAAGGCTCAACAGTACGAGATACTATTGTAGCTACAGCAAAGAAAATAGTGTCACAACATGTCGACCAAAAAATAGCAACATATGACCAAGAACACAGAACAGTTAACTTTGATAAACCTAATAAATACCCAGGTACATTAAGAGGCATAAAAAATCCAATTTGTTATGACTGTTCTTCATTAGTATCATGTTCATATTTAAAAGCTGGACTATCAAGTGCATATGCAGCCAGTTGTGCTTATGGGACATTAGTTGCGCAATGTACTAAAAAAAGTGGATATAAGATGTTCAAAATTACAAAGACTACAATAGAAGACATGTTACCTGGCGATATTATAATGATGACTAATAAAACATGCCCTGCAACATTTACTAGAGCACAAGCTATAGCAAAGAACTTTACACATCATACTTTGATTTACTGTGGAAAAGAAAACGGTAAACACATGGTCGCTCATGCTAGAAAATGGGATTATTGGCCAAAGGCTATAATGTATATGGAAGTCTATTCAGATATTTATAAATACGGATTCTGTTTACGACCTTACGACTTAGTAGAAAAGGATAAACTTGTTTCTAATGATGAAAGTACAGGGGCACCTGGTGAAATCGTCTTAGATGATGAAGCTATACAAAATAAAGATTTAAACTGCATAACAATTAAAGCTCTACCTGGAGCTACTGCCACAGACTATCTAAGCGATTATAATTTAGTCCGTGATGTAACTATAGGGGAATTAACAGACAATATTAGTTATCCTATTACTTGTGATTATGTATTTATACACTTTGGTATTCCTAACGCTACTGCCACAGATGCACAGGACGTTATTAATATGGTTGAAGCATTAAAAATTAAATACCCTAAAACTCCTATTTTTGTGGCTAAAGAATGGCATGCAACTTCTCTACTTACTAACTATACAGAAATAAATAAATTGGTAGACGAATATAATCTAGTATTAGAAAATTATTGTAATAAAACTGATTATGCTATATTCTTAGATATTGGCGATATACCTGGCACAGCTGATGGTTATACTTGCGATACTAAAGAAAATACACAAATTTATTTTAATAACGTAAAGACAGCAATTAAAAATAAAGTATTAGGGTATAAACCTTCACAACCAGAGCAAAATCCGCCATCAACAGTAAAAGTTGATTATATTTTACAACCTTATGATAATAAAGATTTTGGTACAGTTAGTAATATATTTGTAAAATGTATATCCAAGGTTGATATTAAATTCTGGGCTAAGTTTAAATTTAAAACAAATACAGATACAGAACCTACTAACTTTACACAAAGTGCTATACTTTATTTAGAAGGTGATGATTGTAAAAATGGAGCATTGATTCCTAAGGCTGATACAGAATATCAAATTACAGTTATGGCGAATCCCGACAGAACTTTATATCAAACTAAAAAATATTACGGAGTAGTTACAGCAGTAAGAGGCGATGGTAAATATACGGACTGTGGAGATTTTGTGGGCAGAGATGACATAATTAAGGTTGGTGAAACATACTGGGATAATAGAACAAAATTTACTTATGGTACTACAACTCCACTATCTTATACAAACCCTGATGCCAATAAATCTAAATGGAAAATTGCGACAGGCTCATACTATATAGATTGCTCTACTTTTGTGGCATTATGCTGCAGAGGGATTCCGTATAACGAGTCGCCTTATAGTAAAAAATGGACTAACAGAAATAAAATAAGTACAACTTATCCATGGGCATTCAACCCAGGTAGATATGCTGCCGACATCGCAAAATATTGTGTATCAAAAGGCTGGGTAGCCGAAGGTATAGATACTACTAATTGGACAAATGTTGAAAAGGGCGACTTGATTTTCTGGGATAGAGATGGTAAAGATTTAAATAGATTTATGAGTATCTCACACGTAGGTATATGCAGTGGATTCGATGCCGATGGTGATGCTACTACATTAGAAGTTACTACTGTTACAAATGCAGTATATAAACGAAAATTAAAAAATAATCAACCTGGTAAAGTAGTTTTAGTTTGTAGAATACGAAAGGACGGTTAGAATATGGATTTAAATAGATTATTAGAACTTAACGACTCCTACCAAAAATCTCACGATACCGTAATAAACCTTATTCAAGGTATATTGGACAAAGGAGAAGTTACAGGCAGTGAGATGACAGACATAGAAACAAGTTTAGGTGATTGTGACGAGGATTATAACCAAGTTACAAAAGCTGAAGATAATTTTATAAAAAATGATTTACAAACCCAAATAGATGAAATAAAGAGAACTAAGTTAAATATCAATGCCGAAAGTATTATAGATTTACTAACTAATGGGGGCAGAAATTCTGCCCTTCATACTGATGGTGAAGGCAATATTATAATGGACGTAGCTAAATTAAAAGACTTGAATCAAGTTAAATTGGTAGTTGACGAACAAGGAAAATCAATACAGGGTATTATAGCTGATACAGAAGTTGAACAAGCAGATGGCTCTAAAATTAAGTTAAAGGTTGCATTTTCTACTATGAACCAAAAAGTAGATAAAATTACAACTACAGTAGGACAAATTGAAGGGGTAGCAAATAATGCTGATTCCAAAGCCCAAGGGGCATTAACAAAGGCTTCTCAAATAGAACAAACTGTTGATGGGATTAAACAGACTGTGCAAAACACAAACGCTAAAGTAGATGGGTCACTAAAAGAAACATATAACGAGTTCTACTTATCTAATAGCAATACTTCCGTAACAGGAGGTTCATGGGAGACAGTAGCTCCTAACCCTCAAGATGGTAAATATATATGGTTAAGAGATGTATATGTAATAAACACAGGAGAAAAAACTTACGGTAACCCAATATGTATTACTGGAGCCAGTGGAGGTCAAGGTGCCCCTGGCCCTCAAGGTGTTGGGATAAAACAAGTGCAAATATTATACTATGTATACAATAGTAAAACATCAGCTCCAAGCACTTCAGCTACAGGGTGGGCATCAAGTATACCAGCTTATCAAGAGGGTAAATATTTATGGCAGGTAAACAAAATTACCTATACCAATGATGCAGTAACTTTTACTACTCCAGTTTATTTAAGTAGTTGGGAGGCTAACCACAAGGCAGAAACAGCAATATCTGTAGCTACGCAAACAAGTGAAAAATTTGAATGGATAGTACAAAAAGGCTCTACCCAATCAAGTATAACATTGACAGATAAGGCTATTGAAGCAATAGCAAATTCTAATATCAAATTAAAAGCAAATCAAATAACATTAGAGGGTATAGTAACAGCTAATGGAAATTTTAAAATTTTAGCTGATGGTTCAATAGAAGCAGTTAATGCTAAATTTAGTGGAGATATAACTGGTTCTACATTTTCAAGTAAAGATGGCTCATTCAAAGTAGGTGATGATGGTAGAGCCGAGGTTGATAGTTTATCAGTTAATAAAGAATTTAGTACTGATGTATTAACAGTAGGACAGATAAATAATAGTCGTTACCAAGCCGTATTAGACGAAGATGTAACTATTTATATAGACCCATTAGGTGTAGCATCAGACGAATTTACTAACTATGCGACATTTACTTCTATTTCACAATTTTTAGACTTCTGCCCTAATAATTTAAATGGACATGTGATTGAATTACAATTTGTAAATGATATACGAGAAAATATAGTATTTGATAATTTCCACAGTGGTAAAATAACATTCACTTCAACAGCTAAATCCTTATTAGGTTATATGTACTTAGGTGGATTCGGTATGCAGTATGAATTTGCACAAGATAATAATATAAAGATTATGCCAAATATAGCTTACGAGGGCGATAATGGTAATTATGCAGTATACGTATATAATGCTAGTTTAAGAATACAGGATTGTACTATATATGCAGGAAATGGCAGCGGTAATAATAGTGGCATAGAGTTTAGTAACTTTGCTATGGGAAAAGTTGATAACGTAGGATTTGTAAATTGCTATAATGCAATAAGAGCTTATGTTTGCAGTAAAGCATTTATATCTAATACAAAAGGTCAAACCTCAAGTTATGCATTTTATTCATTATCAGGTTCTATCTTAGCATTCGGTACAGCCGCAAATGCTAGTAGTAAATTAGGTACTTCAAGTGTATATAAAACTGGTTCTAATGGACAATGTTGGGCAGATGGTGCAAAATTTACTGCGAGTGCTATAGGAGGTTCTAATACTAATACTGGCACTACAACTGGAGATAAGACTGCCATTTTAACATCAGATTATGGCGACACGTATAGAAAAACAGTATACAATAATTGGAAAAAAGATGGAACAGTTAGACAAGGGGATTATGGCTACGGTGACTGTGTTGGTTGTTGGTTCTTTGGTACGAAGTTTAGCAAATATGCAAATAAAAATGTTAGTAAGATAGTAATTAAATTCACACGACAAAGTGGTGGAGGTTATTCAGCAGTAACTCATGGAGTTAGAACTCATAACTACGCTACGAGACCAAGTGGCTCACCTTCATTTAATACTAATTTTAGTAAATCAGTTGATGTTGCAGTAGGAGATACAGGAACAGTAACTCTTACGAGTGCTACAGATATTTCCAACTTCTTATCAGCTAAGGGGGTAGGACTTGTGCCAGCATCTCAAAATGCTTCACATTATTCAGTTTGTAGTGGTACATGTAAAGTTACAATAACTTATACAGAATAAGCAAAACAGTAAACTACTATATATTAGGTTATATAATATATAGTAGTTAATTTTTATATTTTACAAAAAGGAGGTAGGATAGTATGATTTATAAACAATGTGTATTAACTATAGCAAATAATGACGCTACGCTAGACGAAGATATATATTTATATAGACTTGATAAAAATGTAGAGTTATATTTTACTATAGTGAATAACAAATACAAATTTGATAAATCAGATTTAAATAATATTATAAGTTTAACAAATGCTAGTTATTTTCAGATGAGATTATACAAAGACAAAGATGTAAAATATACATTTGCGATACAACCTACAGAAAATGGGCAAGCTATACTTACAATAACAGACGACTTAATAGATGAACCAATAGAAGTAGGAGATTACGATTTCCAAATTTCATTATTAGACGCAGACAAATCAAGTATGATATCTATGCCAATAGCTAGACAACAACTTCATGTGTGCGAACCACTTGTTAGTAATGAAAGCAAAACTGGTTCAGCTGTTCTTGGATTAAGTCAATTAGATACTACTGGAGAGATAATAGACGCATTTGACGAAAATGGAAATTATATTAGAAAAGTTCATGTTAATGGTGAGACAATTTCTGCAGAATTATTCAATAAGTGGGAGACCGCATTAGAATCTAATACTACAAATATTGTTGAAGTTAAAAACAATCAAATTAATTTAAGTAAAGATATTACGAATTTGTCTCTTGCAATAGGAGATGACGGACTATTATATATTAAAAAACGAAATGGGACACTTATAGGAACTGGTGTTAAGGTTAATACTGATTTATCTAATATAACTATGAGTTTAAATGCTAATACCTTAATACTATCAAATAATGGAACTCAAATAGCGTCTGTAGATTTACCTAGCAGTGTGAGTGATGCTGATGTATCTAACCTAATAACAAAAGGTGTTTCAGAAACTAACTATAATGCTTTAGATACTACGGATAAACGTATTATAGGTGGAATTAATGAAATTAATACACACTTAAATGGTACGGCGAAAAAAAACAATCGTAGAAGGAAATAAAATATATTTAGTAAAAAGTGATGGAACTAAATTAGATAAGGGTACTGAATTACCTACAAGTGAACCTGCTAAACCTTATGATGATACTGCGATAAAAAAGGATATAAATGACCTTAAATCTAAAGTAGGTACAGAAACCTTAACTACAACTGCTAAAGATTTAAAAGGGGCAGTTAATGAAGTTAATGCACAATGCAAAAATATTGCATCTAGGACTATTACAACTGAAGAAAGAACAAAATTAACTAACTTGAAAAATTATGATGATACAAGTATAAAAGCTGATGTTAATAACATTAAAGCTGACTTAGGTACTGCAGAATTAACTACAACTGCTAAAGATTTAAAAGGCGCAATTAATGAAGTTAATAAAAAATTAAGTGATATTCCAACTTTATTTACTACAGAACAAACAGATGATTATTACAAAATAAAATATAATAATATAGTTATAGCAACAATACCATTAAATTCCAGTACACCTACGCCTACAACAAAATATAGTATAACAAACAATTTATCTCATGCTACTAATAGTAACTCTACAACATCTATAGAAAAAAATGCGTCTTATAATGCTACTATAACTGCTAATAGCAATTATAGAATAAAAACTGTAACAGTAATTATGTACGGTACAGATATTACAGATTCTGTTTATTCAGGTGGTAGAATAATTATAGATAACGTTGTTGGAGACATAGTCATAACAGTTACAACTGAATTAATAAATGGAGGCGACGAAGATTTATCAAAATTAGACGGAATATTAAAAGATAGATTATTAGTATGGCATGACGAATTTGATGATGCTACACTTGATACATCAAAATGGAGATATGCGACACATAACAGTGGTGGTTCTGAACAACAAGCATATACAATGGGAAGAACTGAAAATGTTAGACTAGAAAACAGCAATTTAATTTTAGAAGCAAGAAAAGATGGTTATATTAATAACTGGACATGGAGCAGTGGACGTATAGACACAAGTGGACTAGCAGGGTTCAAATATGGTAGACTAGAAGCAAAATTGAAATATGATGTTGTGTCTGGTGCATTCCCAGCATTTTGGACAATTGGTACTTGCGCACACTATCCAACAGGAGAAAATATACACGGTGTTCAAAAAAGTAAGGGAACACAATGGGCACAAAATGGTGAAATAGATATGTTCGAAGGTAGAGGGACTAATAGTGAAATTGCTCAAGGCGGTTGGTATAATCAAGATGACGGAAAAGGCAATCTATCTATAATATTTGATAGAAAAAATATAGATGCTTCCCAATATCATGTATATGCTGTAGAGTGGACAGAAACAACAATGATTTCATATATTGATGGCGTTGAAACTGGAAGAACAGATATATCTAATATAGAATCATGGCATAGACCAATGTACATTATATTAAATATGGCAGTTGGTTCTACAGGTGGATATCCTGCTGATGACTGTACTTCAATAAAAATGGAAGTTGATTGGGTTAGAGTTTATGCACCAGTTGGAGTTACAGAAAAAACAGAGGTTCAATCTATTTCATTAAGTCAAAATAATTTATCTTTCAATATGGGTGATGACCCAATAGATGTTTATTACACAGTGAATCCTTCTACAGCTTGGGATAATAACGTTAATTACGAATCAAATAATACTAGTGTAGCAACAGTATTTGGTTCAAGAATAACTCCTGTAGGCGTTGGTAATTGTAAAATAACAGCCAGAGCGACTAATGGAGTTACAGCGACTATTAACGTAACTGTAGCAGAAAATGCAAATATAAATGCTAAAAGTATCACATTAAACAAAGATACATTAGAAATTTATAATGGAACTAGCAGTACACTTATTCCAACTGTTACACCTGCTAACCATACTGATTCAATATTATGGAAAACAGCTAATCCATATATAGCAACTGTAGAAAACGGAGTTGTTACAGGTGTTGGTGCAGGTACTTGTAATATAACTGCATATTCAAGTGCAGATGAAACGGTACAAGCTAAATGTGCAGTAACTGTAAAAGAAGCCGTTCAATTAAAAGGACACCCAACATCAGGTTTAACACTTCAATTAGACAGAAACGGCATGAGTTCTACATCATGGACAAATGCAGTAGATAATACTAAACTACAATGGAAAGTTGCTAATAATAACTCCCCAGACATAGCAGCGTATATGAAATTTGACGGAAATAGTTTTTATTGGGAAGGAACAAATTATAAAGACCACTTAACATTAGACGGATTTAAGAATTACTATGATTTTGGAGAATCACAAACTGTAATACTTGCAGGTGATTTTACAAATGTTTTAAATCCTATAATATCTAATAAAGCTAAATTATCTCAAAATGCTAATCTAGCTTGTATGAACAGCAACGGAATAACATATTCTGATGCAAGTGGAAAGAGAATAGGTGCAATAAATTTAAGCACATCAGAACAAAATTATAATATAAATGGTTGTATATCATTAAGATATAACAAACAAACTTTAAGAGTAGATACAGATACTATGGAGTTTACAGGTAGTACTATGAATAATAAAAATGTGACATTATCCTCAGCATTTACTCAAGGAAGTTATCCAGCGTTACTAGGTAATGTTAGTACAGCTAAGGCTTACTTTAAAGTAGTATTAGTGTATAACAGGGTATTGACAGATGCAGAAATAGGTACAACAATGAATGCTATTACAACATTCTTAAATTCATAATCTAAAAATAATATTTAAATCAATTTATAGTATAATAATAGAAAAAATAATGCACCTCCTTATCTAATAATACAGTAAGGAGGTGCTGTATAATGCGAGGTGAAAGTATGATTCTTATAGCAAGCATGATAACCGCAATAACTGTAATAATAACTGCCACAATAAAAGTGTGTAAAGCAATAAAAATGATAGCCATAAAGTTACATGACTTCCAACAAAGCATGGAAGAAAACACAATGTATACTTTAAAATTAGTCGTATTAAATAATGAATTAGATAGACAGGAACGAATTGATGCCGGAAAAAGGTATTTAGAACTTAATGGAAACGGCTTTGTGCATGCAGTATATGATAATTTAGTTAAAGAGGAGGCAGAAGAAAATGTTGAACGAGCTAATAAACCAAATTTGCAATAATTTATTACAAACTATTTTAGTATTAGTATTTTCATACGTAGGACTTGCGATTAGAAATCTAAATAAAAAATATGTAGATTCAGAAACAAAAAGTATTATCGTTAAAGACTGTGTTAAATGTGTTGAACAGATATATAAAGATTTACATGGCGATGAAAAGAAAGCTGAATGTGAAAATATGATTGTGCAATTACTTTATGAAAAAGGGATTACAATAACACAGACAGAACTTGACGTAATGATAGAAGCTGCAGTACAGGAATTAAATAGAGTTAAAACTCAAGGTACTATAGGCTTTAAAAAATAATTTCATAAGGGGGAGATTCAATGGGAAAAATTAAAAATGGAATATTGGTAAATGGTAGTAAAATAGGACACGCCACAGTTGTTTCTGATAAAATAGAAAAAACAGGGCATGTTGTGCCAGGTTATATTATGATTCCTACGAGTATAACTATTCATAATGTAGGCGATGATGATGTTCGAGGTGAAACATGGCACAAAGCATTACATAATGCTAATAAGTATGGCGAAGCTGGTGGCTATAGAACGGCTTCTTGGCATGTCACAGTTGATTATGATAAAATATATCAATCTATATCATTCAATAGAGTTGCCTGGCACGCTGGTGACGGTAGAGAAGGAAAAGGAAATAGACATTCTATCGGCATAGAACATTGCCAATATAGTAAAGATAAGGTTAAACAAAGAAAAGTCTGGGAAAATAGTGCAGCTTTATGTGTTGAAATTATGAGGGTATACCCTGTAATAGATTTAGCTCATATTGTTCAGCATTATTTTTGGACTCGTAAAGATTGCCCATACTTATTAAGACATAAACGTTTTGGCTATGATTGGACTTGGTATAAAGATTTAGTAAAATCTACTAAGGCTGGTACGATTGTGGCAGACGATAAACCTTCTACACCTAATACTAATAAAGTCGTAAATCCTTATATGGTAAGAATAATTACAGCATCTTTAAACATAAGAACTGGCCCTGGTACTTCATATAATAAAGTTGGTGAAGTTTCTAAAGGCGATGCGTTCACTATAATAGAAGAAAATGCTAAAGGCACATGGGGTAAACTTAAATCTGGTGCAGGTTGGATTTGTATAACCAGCTCCTATGTTGAAAAAGTTTAAACGAATAGCTCCTATCAAGGAGCTATTTTTTATTGTAAAAAATTTCTTTAAAAAATTTCACAAAAACGCTTTACATATTATATAAAAAGGTATATAATTAAACCATAATAAGAAATAAGAAAAGGGGATTATAAAATGAAAAAAGAAATTAAATTAACTCAAAAACAAGAACAAGTATTAAATAGCTTAAACAAAATGTTAGAAAAAAATAAATATCAAACAATAGTAGTAGCTGATATACATTGTAGTATGACAGCAGTAGAAAAAATAGTATCAGCTAGTTGGTTCGATAGAACTTTCAAAGCATTAGAAGAAAAAGGGCTAGTTAAAAAAGAAGCTATGACAGTTGAAATATCAGGTGGCTATAGAAAAGGCGAAGTATATGATTCATACGGATACAACTTAACTGATTTAGGACTTGAATATTTAGGTATAACATTAGAAGAATCTACAAAAATAGTAACTCCTAAAGAAGAACAAAAAGTATTAGAAGCAATCGCACAAGTTGGAAATGGTAGACCTGTAGATATAGAGGGGATAGTTGAATTTAGTGGTTATACTGAAAATAGAGTTAAACAAATAATAAGTGATTTAATTAAAAAGGGCTTAATAGAAGAAGGGCTATTTAATGATTTATTTATAGAAAAGGATTTTTATTTATCTAAATTAGGAGTTAAATATTTAACTGGTGATTTAGATATAAATGAATCTTTAAATAAAGAAGATATTTTGGAAGCTATTTTAGAAGTAGAAAACGACAAAGCATACGAACAAAACGATGAAGTAACTTTACAAGTAGATGATGTTTATTATAACCTAAAATTCTATAATACATTAAAAGGAAATAAAGCAGAAACAATGCCACTTCTAATAAATTCACTTAGATTTTTAGCACAAGATGGCTTTATAGAAATACTTGAAAATACCAAAGATGATATTACTTTTAAGGCTACTATAGAGGGTTATTTATACTATAAAGAAGCTAGACCAGAAGAATCTATACAAACTCAAATATTAAAAGTTGTAAACTTAGCTACAGAGCTATTTTTAGGAATTAAGGTAGATGATAATAACCAACTACATCTATGGGATTATGAAAAACAAAAAATAGTTGATGACTACGACCTACCAATTTTATATATGACAAGCAGAGAGTTTGACAGACAACAAGATAATAAACTTGAAGAACTAAAGAAAAGATTACAACATGTAAATACATTATTATATAATAAGGTGGTACAATAAGTACCACCCCTAAAGGGGGTTAAACAATGGAGATATTCTTAGCGAATCACAAAAAGTTAAAAAGAAAAATTTCTACCTATGTTAAGGTAGACAAAGAAGACAAGGAAGGTATGGAATTAATTTATTCTTTTAGTCGACAATATTATCACGTATCACTAGATTTATGGGAACTACCTCAAGACGCATTTAAAATTATAGTTGCTAACTATACCAAACCTATAAATATCAAGGGTAGTTTACCGTCAGACTTAGAAGACTTTTTAAGTCTATTAGATATATACGACAGAAAAGATGAACCCTACCACAGTCGTACAGAGCCTTATGAACATCAGTTAGATTCTTACGAATATGCGAGAAAACACCCAAAATTCTTATTAGGTGATGAACAGGGGCTTGGGAAAACAAAACAAGCAATAGACATAGCAGTAAGTAGAAAACCTAAAATGCACCACTGCTTAATAGTTTGTGGGGTAAATGGGTTAAAATATAACTGGGAAAAAGAAATTAAAATTCATTCTAACGAAAAAGCTCATATTTTAGGTATGAATAAAAAAGGAAAAATAGGTACAGTTACTGATAGATATAAAGACTTATTAGTACCTCATTCTGAATTTTTCTTAATTACGAATATTGAAACATTACGAGATAAAAGAATACAAAAAGAAATACAAAAATTATGCGATGAAGGTACGATTGGTATGACCATTATTGATGAAATACACAAAGCAAAGAATCCTACTTCAGAACAGGGAAAAGCAATTCATTGCTGTACATCATACTATAAATTAGCCTTAACTGGTACGCCTCTAATGAATAGTGCGATAGATTTATATAATATACTAAAATGGCTAGAGGTTGAAAATCATACGATATCAGCTTTTAAAGGATATTATTGCATCATGGGAGGTTTTGGTGGCTATGAGATAGTAGGTTATCAGCATTTAGATGAATTACAAGCCAAACTTGATTCTCATATGTTACGACGTAAAAAAGATGAAGTTTTAGATTTACCGCCTAAAATTAAAACAAATGAGCTTTTAGAAATGGGTAAGGCTCAAGCTGATATTTATAAAGAAGTCTTAACAGATACTAGAAATAATATCGACAAAGTAATGTTAAGTCCAAACCCACTTACAGCTCTAATACGACTTAGACAGGCGACATCTAACCCTACAGTATTAACTACAAAGGCAGTTAATTCAATTAAGTTTGACAGAGTGGTGGAGCTTGTGACAGATGCTACCAGTAAGGTGATAGTCTTCAGCAACTGGACACAAGTTATTAATCCCTTATATGAGATACTAAAAGAAAAGGGATTCAATCCGGCAATAGCTACTGGAGAAATTAAAGACACACAAGCACAGCAAGACAAATTTATGAACAATAAATCTTGTAAAGTAATTTTAGGTACGATTGCTTGTTTAGGTACAGGATTTACGTTAACAGCTGCTGATACAGTCATATTTGTAGATGAACCTTGGAATATGGCAACAAAAGAACAAGCAGAAGACCGATGCCACAGAATAGGGACAAAAGGAACAGTTAATATTATAACTCTACTTTGTAAAGGCACAATAGACGAAAGAATAAATCAACTAATAGAGGATAAGGGAGCATTATCCGATGCCATAGTTGATAATGACAAAAAACAATTAGTACAATTTTTATTAGACTAAGGGAGGTAATTTTTATGAAAATAGTTAATGACAAAAGATATTATACATTAGGAGAAGTTAGTTCTATATTAGGTAAAACTAGGGTCACTATATTAAGATGGTACGAATATGAAGCTCAAACAGACCGAAAATTCTTACCAGAACCAACTTATTTTAAAAATCCTAAAATAAGATATTATAGCGAAGATGATTTAGAAAAATTTGCAGAGTTTAAAAATCATACTCCAAGAGGGGCTATGGTAAAAGTATCTAATAAATATAATGGTAACGATAAATAATAGTTGACATTTTATAGATATTAATTATATATTAAGTAGGATAATTAAATATCCTACTTTTTAAATGGGAGGTATAGATATGAAAGACCATGAATTAAGACGACTTATTATGGATACGTTTTCTGCTAAAGAATCTGTAAAAAGATTTAAAGAGTTAGAAGAAGGGTATACTGCAAAATTAAAAAAGGAATTAGAAGCAAGAGACATTGAAAAACAATCATTCGACGATATAGGCTATAAAATTTCTTATACTACAGCAGTTAAAAATACCATGAATGAGGATAAGCTAGTGGAAGTGCTAAAAAACATCATAGACGAGGCTCACAGAACGAACTCACCATACCTTGATGAATTATCTAGCTGTATCATAAATAAACCGGTAATCGACGAAGACAGGGTGTATGAACTTCTAAATAAGGGTATTTTAAATACAGAGGATATTCAAGAGGCTTACGAAGAAAAATCATATAAAACTTTACGAGTGACTAAAATTAAAAAATAATATATTAAATATATTAAAAACTAAAAAAGATGAGGTGGTAATATGCTTAAAAATGAAAACTATGTATTATTACAAGGTTGGATGGCAGTTGATTTAGGACTAAAAGGCAATGATTTAATTGTATATGGGATTATATATGGCTTTTCTCATGTAGAAGGAACAGCCTTTACAGGAAGTTTACAATATTTAGCTGATTGGACAGGAAGTACTAAAAGTAATGTTAGACGTAATATAAATCGACTTTTAGAACAGAGTTTACTAATAAAAGAAGATGAAACTATAAATGGAGTTAAATTTTGTAAATATAGAGCAGTTGTCCCTCATATAGAGTGTACTCAAAATGAACACGGGGTAGTCAATGAGGGGTATATTCATAATGAACACGGGGTAGTAGAATCGAATACTAAATATAAAGATATATATACTAATACTTCTAATAATATAAATAATAATAATAATAGTAATACTAATAAACTAAATACTATATTTAATAATAAGGAGAAAAAACATAAAAATACAATTGCACAGGATTTAGAAAAAGCCGTCAACGAATATACGACGAATGAAGAACTACGACAAGCTCTTATGGAGTTTATACAAATGAGAAAAGATTTAAAATCACCGATTAAGACTTTAAATGGTTTTAAACGATTACTTGGAACATTGAATAAATTAGCTCCTAAGGCAGAGGATAAAATAAAAATAGTTAATCAATCTTTAGACCATGAATGGAAAAGTTTTTATGAACTGAAGACAAATCAGCTATCATATAAAAATAAAAATATGAATAATGGATATTTAGTTGGTAATTATAAACCGACTGAAAAAACACTTAAAGAATTGCATAAACGAGATAATGAAGAAATAGAATGGAGTGATGAAGTCTTTTAGATAGCCTACAGACTGTGGGAGGAAAAATTTAACAGGCATGAATAAATTATCATTGGCACACATGGAAGCCCTTCCACAGCCTCTGGCTTTTTAAAACGACGACTTACGAAGAGGAGGTTATAAGAAATGTACGATGTAAAATCTTTTAATTTTAGACAAGAGGATTGTTGGTTCAAGAACAACTGTAAAGAATATAAAGACGAGGAAAAATGTAAATGCAGTTGTCCCATATATTTCCAATATTATTATCTAGTGAATTTAGCAAATATCCCAAAAAGAATGCAGTACCCAGAAAATCAACGATTAGTAGCAGGAGCTGATAAAAACGAATATAAGAGATTGGGAAATATAAAGGATAATATATTAGACTGGGTGGCTAACGGCTCTAATGCAGTTATCTACAGTGGTATTTACGGAAATGGGAAGACTACGTGGGCCATAAAATTAATGAGTGCCTATTTTAGTAAAATTTGGAATGGTAACGGGACAAAATGCAGAGGATTATTTATTAATATAGATGAATTTCTTATGCAAAAACAAAATAATATAGATGATAGAAATACGAGATTTTCTGAAATGGAAAAGCTAATTCCAGAGGTAGACTTGGTAATATGGGACGATATTGGTTGTACCCAATTAACAAGATATCAACATAATATCTTATTCCCTTTAATAAATTCAAGGATAATAAACGGTAAATCTAATATATTTACGACTAATCATGGAGCAGACTTGGCTCAAAATATAGGAGACAGACTCGCTAGCAGAATATTAGATACGTCAGAAAAATTTGAATTTAAAAATGAATCTAAGAGGGGGTTATAAGAATGATACAACTGCAAGCAATAAATAATATCCTTAATACTGGCGATTTAGAATCATATTTAAATGCAGGAATAGACAAAAGATATTTCTACGATTATGACAGCGAATTTAATTTTATAAATTCACATTATATAAATTATGGAAAAGTACCAGATTTAGCTACCTTTTTGGCTAGATTTGCCGACTTTGAAGTTATAGACGTATTAGAACCAACAAAGTATATCATAGAGAACCTAAAAGAAGAATATCTGTATACCAAAGGGGTAGAAGTATTCACAAAAAGTGCTAGATTATTAGAACAAAATTCATATGAAGGACTTCAAAATATAATAGCTCAAGCTGAAAAGTTACTACAAGGCACAGTTACATCAGAAGGTCACGATATAAACGATATGATAAATGAGAGAATAGAGGATATAAACTCAAAACGAGATAAAGACGGTTTATTAGGTATATCAACAGGACTACCTGAAATTGATAAAATACTAGGTGGGTGGTTACCTGGCGAAGAATTTGTAGTAATTGTAGGGCGAGTTAACCAAGGTAAATCATGGTTACTACAAAAGTTTTTAACTGAAGCTCATAACCAAAGTAAAAAGATACTTCATTATAGTGGTGAAATGGGAGTTTTACAAGTAGCTTATAGACATGATACTTTAGGAATGAACTATTCTAACAGACAATTAATGAGGGCGACAATAAGTGATGCAGACTACGAGAAATATGAAGAAGACTTACAAAAGAGACAAACAGAATTAGAGCCATATATAGTAGTAACTCCAAGAGATTTAGGGGGCAAATATCTTACAACATCAATGTTACGAACTTTAATAAAGAAATATAAACCAGATATTGTAGGGATTGACCAACTTTCATTAATGGACGATGAAAGACGAGGCGAAAACAAAAGAATAAGATTAACAAATATTTCAGCTGATTTATATAGCTTATCAGAAGAATTTCAAATTCCTATACTAGCTGATGCACAAGCTAATAGGAACAAAGCAGATATAGATGAACCAGAGAACCCAGACTTGGCCGACATAGGTGAATCAGACGGAATTGGTCAAAATGCTACCAGAGTAATATCGTTAGTTCAAACAAAGGCTGGGTTAAGTTTATTTATCCCAAAGAATAGATACGGAGAAAATAATAAAAAGCTAATATACGCATGGGACATAGACCAGGGTACATTCTCATATGTTACTAATGAGCAGACAGAGGATAGACAAATAAATACTGAACTGCCTTTACAAAATACTAGACGAAATAAAAACGAAAGTAGTTCAGTCACAGATGTATTTTAGCTATAAATATATTAAAAGTATTCATGGTTAACAATCTCCCATATAATTCTATATATTATATAGATACCCTTAATTAAATATAAAGATTTTATATCTTTGAACCCCTTTTCTTTTTAGTTTAAACCCATATTTAATAATATGGGTTTTTTCATGCTCATAATCGACCCTCTAAACAGCTGCCTAAGAGCTTTTAAAAAGTAGCTTATATATTTAATCGACGAGATTTTAATAAAAATCTACTTAACTTTTAGAATATAATTTCTATATATTTATTAAATAAATATTTGGAGGTTATTATTATGATAAAAGGTACAAGATGTGAATACTGTGACGAAGAAATATACGACGAAGCTCTAGTATTAGAGTATGAAGGACAAACATTTTATTTTCACGATGAAGAATGCATGGCCCAATGGCTAGATGAACAAGTAAAACCATTCACACATTGGGACGACTGCATAGAAGAATATTAGAAATTTAGTTAACACAATTAAAAATAATTCTATATATTATATATGAGTAATTTCTTTTAAAGTTTATTTATTCTTATTTCCTTGTTAAGCTCCTATCGGTTTGGTACCCGTTAGGAGCATTTAATTTTTTACTTAACATTTTATTAAAATATCCTATATATTATATAAGAAAAGAAATAAAGGGGGTAAAAGTTATGGAAGATATAACAATAGCATTACAAATAGCTGATAAATATATAAAAAGTTTAGAAGAAGAAAATAGAAGTTTAAAAAGAGAGTTACAATACTTTCAACAACAATATGAAGCATGGGGCATTAAAACTTTAGATATGAATGCAGCCATGGCAGTTACAGGAAAAAGCTATGGCGAGATTAAAAAACATTTAATAGATTTTGGCTATCTTAAAGAAGTAGATGGCAAATTATTAGGTAATGATACCTACGATGCAGTAGAAGTTAAAAATAATAAAATATACTTTACTAAATCAGGTATGCAATCTTTAATCTATCATTATCATGACTAAATCAATTCATTAAAATTATTTATATATTATCTTACTTATTAAAATATTATACTTGATTTTTTTAAAGAGAGGTTGAAAGGAGGCAACCTCTATTTTATTGCACGAAAAAAAAATTAAAACTTTTTTCATAAAAACGCTTTACATATTATATAAAAGGGTATATAATTAAACCATAATAAGAAATAAGAAAAGGAAAGAGGTAAATAAGATGATGAACTTTAAAGAAAACAAAACAGGAGCAGTATGGGAATTAATAAGAGAGGATTTACAAGAAGTAATCGACCAAACAGGAGAAATACCTACATTATATGCAGAAACAATAGCAGATGAATTAGCATACAGAGAAAACACTACATACGATGATTATTTTCAAGTATTAGTTGAAAAAGCATTAGATGAATTACAAACAATGGGACTTTTAGAAGTTGATGAAAATAATAAAATAACAATAAAATAATAAATAAAAGGTTCTAAGGGGTTTATCCTATAAAAGCCCCCTTCCAGTAGCAATACAAAATTTAAATTATAAAGTGAGGTTTTAAGAATGAAAAAATTAACAAAAGCAATGGCAATATCATTATTAGCTAGTACAGTAGCTATAAGTACAGTAGGTTGTAGATACACAGTAGAAGTTAAGGACAATGAAGCTCCTACTAAACAAGAACAACAATTACAACCAACAGATAATAGTAAATCAGAAAACGAATCAACAAAAACTAACAAAGAAAATACTACTAAAGAAAATACTAAAAAAGAAGCTGAAAAAACAAATAAAAAAGCTGAAAAATCAAGCTCCCATACGACTACTAAAGGCGAATCTAAAAAAGGTGAAGGGGATAATGAATACGCTGGAGATAATTATAATAAACATATATGTGCAATTTGTGGTAAAAAATTAGCTTCTGATGATGCAGTATTTATTGGCGATAGCATAAGAAAAGGTTATGGTTTTGCCCACGGTGATTGCATAAATAATTATAATAAAGAAAAAGGCGAAGGGGACTGGGACGACAGCCCTACAGAACCAGAAGAACCTAATACAAATATACCTGATGATGGTCCACATTATTCTGGCGATACAAGTCATGATGAACCAACTCCAGGTTATGATGAACCAGATAATAGTTCAACTTATGCAGAGTAGGTGAGCAGATGTTTGAGATAAATGGTTTACAAATAAATGTTGACGGATTAACTTTAATTCAAGACTTAAAAACGACACTTAATCAAAACGGAATATTTTTACTTGAAAGTATAAAACCGGGCATTGAAAATATACAATTTTCTTGCCCTTCCCATAAAGGGGGACAAGAACATAAACCAAGTTGCGGTATGAGTTTAACAACTATATATAGAGGTGATAAGAAAATAGAAGCTGGCACAGTTCATTGTTTCACTTGTGGATATACAGCTACTCTACCCGAATTTATATCATTTTGTTTTGGCTATAAAGACGGAGGGGTTTTTGGTAATAAATGGTTGAAAAAGATGTACAGCACAACACAGGTAAATAATAGAAGTTTTAACTTAGGATTTAGAGATAGAAATAACGTGACAGAATATAAAACAATACCAGAGAATATTTTAGATTCTTATAGGTTTTATCATTCTTATATGTACAAAAGAGGACTAACCGACGAAGTAATAGATGAATTTGATATTGGTTACGACAAAGAAGCTGATGCGATAACATTTCCCGTAGCTGATTTAACTGGGCATATTAAATGGGTACAAAAAAGAAGTGTTAATACAAAATTCTATCATATACCAGAAGGGATTACAAAAACAGATTTTTTATACGGAGCTGATAAGATAGTAAAAGAAAATATAAGAGATGTTGTAATAGTAGAATCTCCTTTAAACGCATTAACTTTATGGAAGTTAGGCAAACCTGCCGTAGCTCTATTCGGTACAGGAGGTGGTAAACAGTATGAGCTTTTATTAAAATTACCAGCGAGACATTATTTATTAGCATTAGATAATGATGACGCAGGCAGAGAGGGCACCAAGAAATTAATTAATAAGCTATATAAACATAAGTTACTTAGCCAACTGGTATATCCCACAGGCTGCCAGAAGGATATTAACGATTATGATGATGAAATACTAAAATTTAAAAAAATAGACATAAATTTCTAAAAAATGGTTGACGAATTATACGAGATGATGTATAATTAAAGTATCTTAGAAATTAAGATAGAAAAGAAAAGAAAAGGTAATAAAAAAAAATAAAATATTGGGGGTATAAAAAATGAGAGAACAAGAATTATTATTTAACTTAGCAAAAGAATATGTAGGAGCTGATACTAACGAAGACTACGTTAAATACTTTAATCAAGGACAAGAAAACGAAGTAATCGCTAGAATATACACACTAAACTACAGATTATTTAAACAAACAAGCAAAAGATTTACAGGTGTAGATGAAGCAACTAGAGATTCTTTAATAGTAGAAAATATATGGAAATGTTTAGCAACTTATGATGAAAGTAAATCAAACGGTAAAATAACAACTATGATTTGCACATACGTTAGAAATGCATTAAGAACATTAACACAATCAATGAATACAAATAAAGGAAAAGTTAATTCCCAAAGCAAAGTATTTTCTTCATATGAAGACGAAGACAGAGTGGCTGAACTATCAACAACATCTAAAACATTTTCAGACATTGAAATAAAAGACTACATAGAATCATTAGACTTAAAAGGTAACCAAAAAAGATATTGTGAAGTGATTTTAGATAGTAAAGAAGACTTAAAAATGTCAGACATAGCCAGAGAGTTAAATATAAGCAGAGCAGGTGCATTAAGTATAAAAAGAGCTTTACAAGGTAAATTAGCCGAATTAATAGCTTAATATAAAAATAAATAGTAATTAACACATTAAGTAACTTCTATATATATTATATAGAAGTTATTTTTTTTTATGAAAAGGGGGTGGAAATATGGTACCATTATGGTGGTTTGGTGAATCATTCAACGAGTATATAACTAGAATACAAAAAACTAGCAAGAAAACACATTGGAAAAGAAATAGAAGAAAATAGGGGGTAATAATATGAAGCTAGAACAATGGTTAACAACAGAATTGGGGCAAGATATATGGCACAAAAAATATCAAAATGGAAACGAAACATTCGACCAATGGCTAGATAGAATATCAAATAACGACAAAGAATTAAGACAATTAATATTAGATAAAAAATTCCTATTTGGTGGCAGAATCCTGGCAGCAAGAGGTGTGACAGATAGAAAAGTAACTTATAGTAACTGCTACGTCTTACCACCAGTAGGGGACAGCATAGAGGATATATACGACACAGCCAAATATTTAGCTAGAACATTTAGCTACGGTGGTGGAGTTGGTATTGATATATCAGAACTAAGACCAAAAGGCTCACCAGTTAATAACTCAGCGAGAACTACAACAGGAGCAGTATCTTTTATGGATTTATTTTCCTTAACTTCTGAAATAATAGGACAACAAGGCAGAAGGGGTGCATTAATGATTTCAATGGACGCTAATCACGATGATATAAAAGATTTCATAAATGCAAAAACTGAAAATAATAAACTTGAAGGTTGTAATATATCCGTAAGAGCAAATGCAGAATTTATGGACAGAGTTATGAGTGGAGAACCTGAAGCAATAGAAACATTTAAATTATTAGTTAAAAATAACTGGGACTGGGCAGAACCAGGAATGCTATATTGGGACAATATAAATAACCATAACTTACTAACAGAATATATAAAAAGTGGCTTATTCTCATTTGCAGGAGTTAATCCTTGTGCAGAAGAACCTCTACCAGCAGGAGGTAGTTGCTTATTAGGAGCAATAAATCTAGCAGAGTTTGTAAGTTATCCATTTACGGATAAGGCTGCCTTTGATATCCCAGAATTTAAACGAGTTGTTCATCTAGCAGTAAAGGCACTAAATAAAGTATTAGATGAAGGCTTGGAATCACATCCGTTAGAAATACAAAGACAATCCGTAGGTGATTGGAGACAAATAGGCTTAGGTATTATGGGATTTGCTGATTGTCTGATGAAGTTAGGAATTGAATATGGTTCAGAACGATGCCTAAAATTAATAGATACTATAGGAGCTGCAATGGTAGATTCGGGCATAAAAGAATCTGCACACTTAGCAAATAAATTAGGTCCATTTAAGAAATTTGATGCTAAGTTAATATTAAATTCAGAATTTGTACAAAGAAATGTAAAACCAGATGCCAGGGAATTAATCAGAACATTTGGTTTAAGAAATAGCCAATTATTTACGATAGCTCCTACAGGAACAATATCTACGATGTTAGGAGTTAGTGGTGGAGTTGAACCAATATTCGATTACGCATATACAAGAACAACAAAAAGTCTTCATGGAAAAGACGAGGACTATATGGTTTTAACTCCAATCGTACAACAAGTCTTAAATAGATACGGAATAAATAGTAAAAATATACAAGACGTAGAATTACCTAAAGAAATAGTTTGGAGTAAAACAATAAATCCTATTAACAGAGTAATGACACAGGCAGCTTGGCAGAGATATATAGATGCCAGTATTTCATCTACTATAAATTTACCAGAATCAGCTACTGAAGTCGATGTATCGAATTTATATATTATAGCTTATCAAACAGGCTGTAAAGGAATAACTATATTTAGAGAAGGTTGCAAACGAGAAGCTATTTTAAAATCAGCTCACCAACAAGCTGAAGAAAAAGTTATAGCAGAAGCTAAAATAATAGAAGACGAAGTACAAGCTCCTGTAGATACTTCAATAGAAAACTGCAGAGCTTATGGCAGTAAAATACAAACTGGTTGTGGCTCATTATGGATAACAGCATATTTCCATAAAGAAACTGGACAACTTTGTCATATATTTTTAGATAAGGGCTCACAAGGAGGTTGTAATTCATTTATGGTGGGATTAAGTAGACTTATCAGTTTAGCTGGTAAAAAAGGTTCTTCTATAGATGAAATTGTTGACCAACTTGGAAGCACAATTGCTTGTCCTTCTTATATATCACAAAGAAGAATAGGAAAAGAAGTAAGTCCTGGTAATTGTTGCCCAGGAGCTATCGGTAAAGAACTAAAACACCTTTATAATTTATATAAGGACGATTTTAAAAGCCATGAGGCAGTCGCACCAACAGCTGAAATTCAAGACAATAAGGTACAAATAGCTAAATGTCCCGAATGTGGAGCTGATTTAAGTTTTACAGGTGGTTGTATCACTTGCTTTAATTGTGGCTATAGTAAATGCGAGTAGGTGATTTAGTATGGAAATAATTCCGGCTATAGTTATAATAATATCCTTAATCATTTGTATATTATGTGGAATATTTTTACTAATATTTATAATCCTTTGCATATTATATGGAATATTATAAGGAGGTGAATTATATGTACGAGATATTAAAGACTTTAGATAAAATAAGAATGAGCGAATTAATGCTAATAAAATTATTTAAATAATTAGTTAACATATTTTAGCAAATTCATATATATTAAATATAAGAAGAAAAGGAGGTAAGATATCATGATGATTGATATAACAGATAAGAATTTAAGCAAACAATTTCCAGTTTATACGAAAGCAGGAAAAGTATGGAAAAACAGAATAAACTGGAGCGAAGTATTAAAACCGGGCACTATAATATCAACTAACTTTGGTATTTTTACCTTCGTAGCTTCTTATAAAGAGAGTAAAGACTGGTATTTAGTTTTAGATGACGGGGATAAATATATAACAATAAAAAGAAATCAAGCTAGAAGAAACAAAAATCTACCAAGACATCATAAAGTAACTTATAAATTAAGTAATTTAGTTGATAATATATTTACAGAAGTACGAGCTGCAGTAGTTGAGCATAATTTAGAAATATTAAATAAACAAAAAGGTAAACGAGGTAAAAAGAGTAGAAAATATTGTTATGGAACTAAGCCTAGTATACCTGGTTTATTTGGCAAAATTGGGTATATAGGCGTCTTGGGTAAAAAGTTTAAATCAGAAGAATACAAAATGTATAGACGTTGGATAATTAACTTTTACCATCCCGACCATAATCCTAAAATATCATCAGCCTTTATGAAAGAATTGTATTTTCAATTAGCTTAATAAAAAAAGGGAGGGGTAATTTTATGAGATATAAGAGCAAATACACTAGAATAATTACAGATGAAGATGACCCACAGAAGGAAATAATAACAGAACTTACAAGAAAGCAAATAAAAGCAGAGTTAAAAGACAATGGAAAAGTTAAATGTCAAGTACATTATGAAGATGACAAGGGCAGAAGTACTGATAAGCATGATATTGTATTAAAATCAAATAAGAATAGTGATGGTTATATAGCATCAGAAAATTTAAGTGGAGAAATAATAGGTACATTAACTATGAACTCATTCTTAAAAGGGAATGATACAAGATTGACATTTGGTAAAAATTATTGTGGCAGTGTAGCTCATATGATACAAAAAAGACTACAAGCACCTACAAAAGAACAGGCAATGGCAGGACTAAAAGTATTTAGGGATTATTTAAATTCATTAGATTTATAGTTAACATATATTAGAAAATATCTATATATTATATGTAACTAAAATAAAAGAAAAGGAGAATACTAATATGGCAAAAATTAATATTAAAGATTCAGGTAAGTTTTCACAAGGAGCAAGCGAATTTTTCACTTTAGCAGATGACGGAGATGTAGCAAGAGTTAGATTTTTATATGATGACCCAGAAGGGGGCGACATGGACTATTATTTAGTACATGAGGTAGAAGTAGATGGCAGAAAAAGATATGTAAGTTGTAACGGTATAGATGATGAAGGACATTTCCATAAAGATGATTGTCCATTATGCCAAGCAAAAGTACCAGCTAAAGAAAAATTATTCTTACAACTTTATGATGAAGAAGCAGGAGCAATAAAAGTATGGGAAAGAGGTAAAAATTTCGTAGGAAAAATAGTTACATTCTTAAATAGATTCGGTAGCTTAGTTAGTAGACCTATAGAAATTGAAAGAAGAGGTAAAAAAGGCGACATGAAAACAACATATGAATTATTTGCCTTAGATTCAGACAATAAGAAATTAGAAGACTTCCCAGAAAAAAGAGACCTTGAAGGCACTTTAATAATAAAAGCTACAAAACAAGAAATGCTTGATATGTTAGATGGGGCATTCACATTAAAATCAGAAGATGAACAAACACAAGCTCCAAGACAACAAGAAGCTCCACAAGAATATACAAGAAGAAGCAGAGCAAGAGATGAAGAACCACCAAGACGTAGAAACAGAGACAGACAACAAACAGATGCATTTTAATTAGAAGGAGGTGATAGTATGGAGTTAAAAGATACTATAGATTTAATGCTAAGTGGTAATTATATGGAAAGATTTTTAGCAGAATATCACCAATTAAATATTAGAATAGCTGGTTTAGAAAAAACGCTAGAAAAATATAGAAAAGGTACTTTAGACTTTACACTAAATTGCCCATATGAATTATTACACATGCAATTGGTAATTATGAAAGTATATAGAGACAGATTGGAAGAACGAGCAAAAATAGAAAATATTGATTTAACACTTGATTCAGTATTTTAATAATATAATTAAATATAATAAAAAGTCTATTCATTATGAATAGACTTTTTTAAGATAGAGGGGGTAAATATTGTGAGTAGATTGGATAATATATTTGTAAAACAATCAAGTAAAAGAAAAGCAGAACAAAAAGCATTAGAGATTTTAAAAAACAAAAAGAATAAGAAAATACCAGTAAGTACAACTGCACCAAAGGACATGAGAGGTAAAGTTGAATATGCAAAAAATCTATCGTTACAAGTATTTGGTAAAAAGTTGGACCAAATAGAACTTGTGACAGATGTTGATAGAATACAAGAATATTTAGAAAATACTCTAAAAAATGGAATATTGGCAGTAGATACAGAAACAAATGGACTTGATAGAATAACAGGCGAGATAGCCGGGGTATGCCTCTACACTCCAGGTGAAAAGGGTATATACATACCCCTACATCATTATTCTTTTATGACTAATCAGCCATTAAAAATAAATGTAGCAGTGGAAGTAATGAGGGACTTTTTTATAAAATGTAATGAGCGAAAAGTTAAATATATATTCCATAATGCAAAATTCGATATGCACATACTATATTGGATGGTCGGGGTAGAAGTTGAACCTTATTGGGACACTCAAATAGGTTCACAACTTCTAAATGAGAACGAACCCCATAAATTAAAACCTCTATACCAAAAATATTGTGTAGGAGCGAATGAAGGGCAACAAACAGCAAGTTTTAATTCTTTATTCAAGGGAATAGTATTTACAAAAATACCTCCAGATGTTGGTTATATGTACGCTAGTTTTGACCCAATAATGACCTACGAGTTATATAAATTTCAGTATGAATATTTAGACATACACGGAGAATATTGTAAGTCCAAAGGACTAGAGAGAGTTGCAAAAGTATTCAGAGAAATAGAAATGCCATTAATAAAAGTTGTATTTGATATGGAGTGTACGGGCGTACAGATAGATACAGAGTTGGCAAGTAAGCTCCAAAGTACTTATAAGGTTTATATGGAGCAAGCCGAGGTGGCCTTTAAGAACGAGGTTAAAAAGCTATCTAATAAGATAGAAAAATTACAGGTGAGCAGCCCAGTAAAATATAGTAAATTAGTTAAAAATGGAAAGATAGATATTAATATAGGTTCAACTCAACAGTTAGCAATATTATTTTATGATGTGTTACACTTTGAAAGTCCCGACAAAAAATCACCTAGAGGAACAGGAGAGGATATATTAAAACATTATGACCACCCAATAGTGCAAGCTATATTAGAATATAGAAGTATGAGCAAATTATTATCAACTTATGTAGAAGCAATACCTGGGTATATAAATAAACGTACTGGTAAGTTACATGCGAGTTTTAATCAATATGGAGCAAAGACTGGGAGATTTAGCAGTAGCGACCCTAATTTACAAAATATACCTTCTAAAGCAATAAAATTATCAGACGGGACAAAAATAGATGCAGGACACGATATACGACAAATGTTTATAGCAGGAGAGGGACAAGTTATCGTAGGGGGTGACTTCTCACAACAAGAGCCTAGATGTCTGGCCCACATGAGTGGCGACGAGCATATGATAAATGCCTACTTAGAAGGAAAAGATTTGTATGGCACAATCGCCAGTAAGATTTATAAAATGCCATACGAAGAATGTTTAGAGTTCAGACCTAACGGAGAAGTTAATCCCGAAGGAAAAGCAAGAAGAACATCCGTAAAACCAGTTCTATTAGGAATCATGTATGGTAGAGGGGTACCAAGTATAGCTGAACAAATGAAAATAACTCCTAAAGAAGCACAGGGCATTATAGATGATTTTTATAACGGATTTCCAAAAGTAAAGGATTTTGTAGATTTTGCTCAACAATTTGCACACGATTATGGATTTGTTGAAACTGCATGGGGTAGAAAAAGACGATTGACAAATATGTTATTAGACCCAATAGAAATAAAGAAATGTGTTAAAGACTACGACGAGGACTTTGATGTATTTGCATTTAATGCAGATGAGGTTATACCTCAAGACGATTATGTGTCTGATGAAGTTTATTATAAATATGTAAGACTTATGAAACAAGCATTCGGTAGAGCTAAAAAACAAGAAGTAATCGATTTAGCATTAAAAGAAGGATATGTAATAACAGATAATTCAGCTAAAATTGCAGAAGCACAAAGACAATGTGTTAATAGTATTATTCAAGGTTCAGCTGCAGACATGACAAAAATAACTATGATAAAAATACACGACGATGAAGAACTGAATAAATTAGGATATAAATTAATAATCCCAGTTCATGATGAAGTGTTGGGAGTTTGCCCTAAAGAAAATGCAAAAGCAGTTCGTGACAGATTAGAGTATATCATGGTACACATCGTCGATGGTTTTTTTAAAATACCGATGAAGTGCGATATAGAAGTTACTGAAAGATGGTATGGCGAAGGAATAGAAATTTAAGTTAACTAAATTACCAAAATTTATATATATTATATGTAAGTAAATAAATGAAGGGAGTTTTTAAGGAATGAAAGTAAAAACAGAATTAATGAAAGATTTATTAAGCAACGCAAGACGAGTTAAACCGAATAACTATTTAGAGATATCTAATTTCTATGAATTAGATTTTAGCAACGAAGGACTTAAATTAACAGCTACAGATGGGTCAAATTATTTAGAAGTAATAACAGATGCAGTAACTACAGAAGAACCTTCAACAATAATTGTAAAAGCAGACCAAATAGGTAAATTGGTAGATAAAACAACAAAAGAAGAATTAAATTTAATAGCAAAAGATTCATATTTAGAAGTTAAGGGAAACGGAATATATAAAGTAGATTTATTTACAGATGAAGAATATCCTAAAATATCAATGAATGGCGAAACTATAATAGAGGTTGATACAAAAACTTTACAACATGCAATAGAATGCACAGCAGGTTGTAAATCAGCAAGTACGAGCGATGGGGTTTTATTCTCATTCTTAATAAGAAACGAAAAATTAATTGCAGCTGATTCGATTAAGGTAGCTTGTACAAATTTACCAGACTTTAAAGACGAAGTATTAATTTCACCAGCTATGGCTAAAATGATACCAGCTTTAGATTCAGCAGTAACAAGGGTTGAAATTGACAGAGTTGAACAAAAAATAAAATTTATAGGTGACAAAGTAGTTATTACAGGGGCATTAATGGAAGGAGCGAATGAATATCCCGATGTAGTACCAATATTAGAACAAAACTTCCCATATAGTTGCATGATAGATGGCGAATCTATGATAGGAGCTATTGGCAGACTAAGAATATTTTTAGGGCTTTATGATGACAACGAAATAGATTTAATTTTTACAAAAGAGGCTCTAGTTATATCTACAAAAAGTGGTAGCCAAGAAGTAGTAGGTTATAAAGAGGGAGTAAACACAATAACAGAGGATATTCTTTGCACAGTAAAAGCTACTCTATTATTAGATATTATAAATTCAATAGCAGAACCAATCTTTACAATATCAATGGAGCAAGATTTAATAAAATTTGAATCTAATGACGACATATATTTATTAGCTACAGTAGAAGATGAATAAGGGAGGTATTTATATATGATGAAATTAATTGGGGCAGTATTAGGAGTAATAGGTACGATGATATGGTTATTTTTAGCAGAGAAGGCAACCGAAGCACCAGATGGTACACCAGGTGAAATAATGTTCGATTTAACTTGGGCAGTAATTATAGGATTCTTAACAATAACAAGTTTACAATAGGAGGTACGAAATGGGTAAATTAAAATCTTTAGCAAATTACGTGAAGGCGGCAAGAGAAAATTCAGTCGCAGATATGTTTATAAATGATTTAATCCACTCTATGGAGTTAGAGAGTAAAAATACCCATATACCTACACAAACCTTTAAACCTTCAGGTATAGGAGGTTGTACGAGAGGTTTATATTATCAACTTAAAGGGGAATCGCCAGACGGTGATTCCTCAACTTATAATATGATAGGTATAGGAGAGAGTGGAACAGATAGACATGAAAGACTACAAAATTATGTAAAAAGAATGAAAAAGAATGGCATTAATTGTAAATGGTTAAACGTAGGTACTTACTTACGAAAACATAAAGTAACAGACCCAGAAGTCGTTGAAAAGAAGGGTAATGAGACAAAGCTATATTCCCATAAATATAATATGAGGTTCATGTGTGACGGCTTAATACAGTATAATGGAGAGCATTATATAATAGAAATCAAGACAGAATCAACCCATAAATTCAATAGACATCAAGAGCCTTGGCCATCTCATAAATTACAAGCAACTTGTTATGCTATGACAATAGGGGTGCCTAAAGTCATATTCATATATGAAGACCGAGATAATTGCACTAAAAAAGGATATTTAGTAGAGGTTACAAAACCAATGGTGGAAAGGGTTGAAAGTATAATAAATACGGTTAATTGGTACGTAGAACAAAATAAAGTACCGCCAATGGCTGAAGAACCAAGCAAATGTATGTATTGTAATTATAAAAATCAATGTAGGAAGGACGGATAGGCTATGGTACCAGGAAAAAGATGGGAACAAGATTTTAAGCAATCAATAAATGACGATAGTTGTATTCGATTATATGATACAACAAATGGTTACGCAGGGGTTAAAAACCCTTGCGATTTTATATATTATATATATCCCAATCAATATATGATAGAGCTGAAAAGTGTTAAAAGCAAAAGTTTTGGTTTTGACAAAATAACTGATTATCAATGGGAAACGATGATGAAGTTGGACCAAAAGAAGGGAATATCTTCAATATTTTTAGTAGAGTTCAGAGAAGAACGAGAAGCATATATTATTCCTATGACAGAGATATTAAAGACTGCTCCATATAGACGAAGTATAAATATAGATATGTGTAGACAGAATCCTAATATATTAGAAATACCTACAACTTATAAAAGAACACATTGTACAATAGATAAATCGCAATTTAAAAAATTATTACGTGAAATTTCAGAAGGGAAGGTAGGGTTAGAATGGCTAGAATACGAATAGATGTAACGGAAGAGAGTAGCAAGACGACCCAAGATTTAGTTGACAAATTTGAATTATCCATGCAAGATACTGAAAATGTAGTTAATTATCTTTGTAATGAACAAACTAAAGAATTAGACGACTGCCTACAGGCTGTTAGAACGCTTCTGAAGAACCCCGATGATATAACTATCGACCAATTAAACTACTATTTAATGTATATTCCAATACTTTTATACGATATATCCCAAAGAGTTCAAGTATTAGGGGTAAAATCTAGCATGGCTAAAATAGAACGTAAAACAAAATTCAATGAGGTATATATGAATCTTAAAAAAGGGACAGTATCTCATAAGACAGCTATTAGCCAAAATCAATCTATAGACGAACAATTAATAGAGGATATTTATAACCGAGTTTACAAAACTTGTGAAGATAAAATGGAAATGGCTGATTTATTGCACAGTAGTCTGAAAAAAGTTCATAATAGTAAAATAGATGAAATAGGAATTACCAATAATAATCCTTTTAGTTAACATTTTAGCCTCCTTTTCTATATATTATATAAATAAAGAAAAGGAGGTTTTAATATGGCTAAGAAATTCGACTTAGATAAACAATATAAATTCAGCGAAGAAGCATATAAAATTGATTCACCTAATTATTTTAATATGACTTGGTGGAAAGGTTTAGATGGCACAATGGTTGAACCGATATCAGAAAATGTCGGTCGATTAAAAAGAACAAGTAGACATTATGCAATGATAGTTTCACCAGTATGGTGCGAGGAGGTATAATATGTATAAAGTAAAAGGAAAAACACAAACATATACTGATAAATTTGAACAAGAATTTGAAACATTAGAAGAAGCAGAGAAATTTATAAGAAAAATGGCAATAAATTATGGAGTTGAAGCACAAATAATAGAGGTAAGTGAATGTTGCAAATATGTATATCCCTTTAATAGGGACCGCTACAGAGTTATACAACTACTAGATGAATATGGTATACAATATAAATTAGATAAATCTTTAAATATTAAAATAGAATTTTAGGAGGTAGCAAATGGCTAAGAAAACTATAAATATAAAACCAATAACAAAGGAATCAATATTACCTACAAAAGAAAATGGAAATTGGTGGGACTGTTACGTAAATGGAGTTGAACTTGTAAAAGCAAATGAATTATTAGGACTAAATGAAAATGTATTTGCTCATAGAAAAGAATTACAAAAAACTGGATTAACTTTATATGGACAAGGTGATGTGTTAATCATTCATTTAGGATTTGCAGCTGATTTAGGAAAAGGCTACGAAGGTCATATAATTTCACGAAGCAGTACATTTATTAAGAAGGGATTACAATTAACAAATAGTATAGGCTTAATAGATTCAAATTATAATGGCGATAATGATGAATGGCTGGCAGTCTTCATAGCAACAAGACCAGGCACAATACGAATTGGGGATAGACTGGTGCAATTCTCTATAGTGAAAACAACTGATTTCAGTTTAAAAGTTGTAGATTCATTAGGCAATGAGGACAGAGGAGGCTATGGCTCAACAGGACAATAAAATATATTAAAAAATTAATTTTAGCTCCTACTTAACAGGTAGGAGCTTTTTTATATATATTATATGTAATAAGAAAAAGGGAGGTTGTAATATGGCAATAAGAAGAATACCGAACGATACAGAAACATTTATGTATCACAATGAGAATCCAAAAAATAACAGAGCAGGGGATTGTGTGGTAAGAGCTTTGGCAGCTGCCACAGGAGATTCATGGGAAACAGTATTAACAGACTTAACAGAGATAGCATTAAAAATAAAAATGATGCCTAATGACAAAAAGACTTATGCAAAATATTTAGAAGAAAAAGGTTGGGAAAAACAAAAACAACCTAAAAAACCAAATGGCACTAAATATACAGGAGCTGAATTTGTAAAACTTATAAATAGCACAGCAATTGCTCATATAGGTGGACATCATATAGTTTGTATAAAAGACCATAAAGTATTAGACACATGGGACAGCACAGACGGCTGTGTCGGTAATTATTGGATAAGAAGGGGGTAATTATATGAACGCATTACAGATGAAGATGGTAGAGATAAATAAGAAGTTTAAAGCCGATATTATAAATGTAGGGACAGATATAATTAAAGTATCTAAAATTCCTTTTAGCTCCCCAATGGCAAATTATATGACATATGGGGGAATCCCAGTTGGGAAGATAACAGAGTTTTACGGAGGTGAAGGTGGGGGTAAAACTACTTCAGCCTTAGACATAGTAGGGAATGCACAAAAGAAATTCCAACAAGTATATGAAGACGAAATAGCAAATATAGAGGCTGAAATAGAAGTATTACAAGAAAAAGATACAAAAGACGCTAAGAACAAAATAAATAAATTACAAGATAAATTAGCAGAATTAGAAGAATCTGGACCAAAACAAGTTGTATATATAGACGCAGAACAAACATTGGACGTACAGTGGGCCCAACTAATAGGAGTGGATACTGAAGCAATGATATTAGTTAGACCTCAAGAACAAACTGCTGAAGAAATTTTACAAATCGCTATTGAATTAATAGCTACAGGAAATGTAGGACTTTGTATATTAGATTCAATACCAATGCTAGTATCACAAAATATATTAAAAGAATCATTAGAGAAAAAATCGTATGGTGGGATTTCTCAAGCTCTTACAACTTTTTGTAGTAAGGTTACACCTCACCTAGTACAGAATCAATGTGCCTTCATTGGGATTAACCAAGTACGTGAGAATTTAAGCAGTATGTACAGCACAGAGAGTACTCCAGGTGGTAAAATGTGGAAACACGCTTGTGCATTAAGAATCAAATGTAAAAAAGACACTTATTTAGATAGTAATAATGGCGAATTAAGTAGTAAAGCTGAAAACCCAGCAGGAAACAGAGTTACTTTAGAAATTAGAAAAACAAAAGTTTGTAAACCAGATAGACGACTTGGTTATTACACATTAAATTATACAACAGGAATAGACGTATTAAACGATAGTATTCAATTAGCAATGGAATATAACTTAATTTATAAAGGAGGTAGTTGGTTCTCTATATTAGATGAAAATAAAGAGATAAAACAAAAAGATGGCAGCCCATTAAAATTCCAAGGTATTGCAAAATTAATAAACTTTTTAAGAGAAAACGAAGACGAAAAACAAGATTTACTAAAAAGATTGGAAGCCTGTACAAATGAGTAAAGGCAAAGAATGCCAAAAATTATATGAAAAATACAAGGAAACAGGAGACGAAGCAGTATTTGTGGAATTATTGGACAATATGCAGGGCATGATACGAAAGATATTATGGCCCTTTAGATTTAGAAAAGACATAGAGGACTTGCACCAAATAGCTGATATGACCGCATTTAAGTGCATGAGCTATTACGACCCTAAAGGGGGAGCTTTATATACGACTTATTGTTTTTCAGCTATTTACAAAGAAGTAAAACATTATATTGAAGTTAATAAAAAACATTATAATGAGTTCGACGAATATGGAAATCAGTTACGAAGTATCTTATATTTAGACGCAGGCACCCAAGCGTGTGAATCTTTATTAGTAGCAGATACTCTTACATCTAAAGACGATGTAGAACGAGATGCCATCGTATCTACTATGAAGCCATATTTACTAGAAATAGCCGACTCGTTCAAGACTGAAAAACAGAAAAAGATAGCAAAAGCCTTTATAGAAGGTGAACGACAAGTTGATATTGCTACAAAATATAATGTGTCCCAATCGTATATTAGTAAAACGATAAAACAATTTTATGAAAGATGTGAAAAATTAGTTAACAGATAGACCAAACCTCCTATATATTATATGTAAGATAAATAAATTATATAGGAGGTTATTTAATGGCCACAAGAGATTTTAGTTCTAAACAAGAGCATTTAGTAGCTTCATATTTAGGTGGGACATTAACACCAAATAGTGGAGCAGGGCATACAAAAAAGGGTGACATTCTATTAGATGATACTATAATAGAATGTAAAACTAAGACAAAACCAAGTACAACATTTTCAGTAAAATTTGATTGGATTAAGAATCTTATTCATGAATCAATAGCAATGAAAAAGATGCATTGGGCAATTATATTCGATTTTGGTTCACAAAGAATTAATGACCAATACGCAATAATACCAATCGACGATTACAAAGAATACTTAGAATTGAAGGGAGAATAATAACATGCAAGCAAAAACATTATTTATAGACTTATTAGAAAAGGTAAACAGACCAGGGGTAGATGAGCTGATAAAATACTTAGAAGAACAAACAGATTTTTTCACAGCTCCTTGTAGTACAAAATATCATTTATCAAGAGAAGGTGGTTTAGTAGAACACAGCGTAAATGTAACTTACGAATTAAGAGATTTAGCAAACTTTTATGAGTTAGATATACCTAAAGATTCTATATTGGTTGTGGGATTACTTCATGATTTATGTAAAGTAAATTCATATAAACCATGCGAAGTGAGTGTACCCCCAGATAAGAGCGGTACAGGTAAATGGGAAAAAGTACCAGGGTGGAGAAAAGCAGAGGACTTATTATTAGGTCATGGAGCAAAAAGTTTATCAATAGTACAAGATTTTATACAACTAACAGATGAAGAAAAACAAGCAATTTATTGGCATATGGGTACATGGGATACTTCACAATATAGTAGTTCTAATATGGTAGGTAGAGTATATGAACAAAATAAACTGGCTTTTCTATTACACATGGCAGATGAAGTGAGTACCTTTATAACAGAGGCTTAGAATATGATTTCTTGCTTTAAACTTAATAATAAAGTTATGGCAAAAATAAAACAAAGAAGGTTACAAATTCTGGTACATAGCTGTATATATTATGAATATGATACAACTATTGTACCAGATTCTTCATACGACCAATGGAGCAGAGAGCTGGTAGAACTACAAAAGAAGTACCCAAGAGAAACGAAAGCAGTAAAAGAATATTACGAAGCCTTTAAAGACTTTGATGGCAGCACAGGATTCGATTTACCGAAAGATGAATGGGTGAAGAAAAAAGCAAGTTATTTAGTATTATTATATAGAATGAATCATTAGGAGGTAGGAGTATGGAAGCATTAGCAACTTTATATAGACCAAAGAAATTTGAAGACTTAGTTTGTCAAGACAATGTTAAAAAGATATTAGTTAATCAAATAGAAACAGGAGAATTTAAACAATCTTATTTATTCTGTGGTGGAGCAGGGACAGGAAAAACTACTTCAGCAAGAATATTTGCGAACGAAATAAATAAAGGAAAGGGTAAACCAATAGAAATAGACGGAGCTTCAAATAATGGGGTAGATAATATAAGAGCTTTAATTGATGACAGTAAAATGAAATCAATGTCTACAGATTATAAAGTATATATTATAGATGAAGTACATATGCTATCATTAGGAGCATTTAACGCACTACTTAAAATATTAGAAGAACCACCTAAAGGGGTTATATTTATACTTTGTACAACAGACCCACAAAAAATACCAAATACGATATTAAGTAGGGTACAACGATTCGATTTTAAGAGAATCCCCCAAAATGAGATAGCATTACGATTAGCTTATATATTAGATGAAGAAAACAAATCGTTCATACAGTCTGGTGCAGAGGGGATAACTTATAATACTGAAGCTCTAAATTATATAGCCAAATTGGCTGACGGAGGAATGCGAGATGCCATAACAAAACTTGATACTATACTAGGCTATACAAAAGAGATAACAGTTGAATCAGTTTTAACTTGTTTAGGCATTACATCATATACAACAATGAATCAGCTTCTAAGATTTATATTTAAAAGAGAATCAGAACAAGCATTAAATATTATACACGACGTATTCTACAGTGGAAAGGATTTAAAAATATTTATAAGAGATTGTACTAATTATATATTGGACCTATGTAAATATAAATTAACAAATAAATATGAATTAACTAATTTACCAGATACTCATAAAGAAGAAGCTACAGTTACAATAAATAATATCGACATGAATTTTTTAATTAATAGTTTAGACGAATTCAATAATCTTTATAATACAATAAAATATGAACAAAATCCAAGAGCTATGGTTGAAAGTGAGGTATTAATGCAATGTATGATATAATAGGTCAAGAACCATTAATAAACCAAATAAATAGTATGAATAATCTACCACAATTTATAATTCTACTAGGGCCACAAGGCTCTGGTAGAAATTTATTATCTAAATATATAGCAGATAGCAGAGACATGAATTATATAGAAATAGATAATAAAATAGCTGATATACGATTCTTAATCGACAACACAGTAGGACTTACAAAACCAACAATGTACTTTATAAAGAATGCAGATGAACTTACATTACAGGCTGCCAATGCTATGCTGAAGATAGCTGAAGAACCTCCCCAAAATTTATATATAGTCATGGGGTTAGTGACTTTACAAAATACGATATCTACAATAGTAAGTAGGGCTACAGTTTTACAATTAGAACCATATACGATAAATCAGCTTCACGAGTTTTATAATAAACTAGATACTAAAATACAATATGAAGACGCAATGTTTAATTGCTTATCCACTCCAGGAGATATTAAGACATATATAAATATATTCGATAGCTGTTACGAGTATGTACAGCTCGTATATACGAACATATTAAAGGTAAGAACTGGTAATGCTTTTAAAATATCGAATAAAATAGACTTTAAGGGGGTAGACGAGGTCATAACTCCAAAGTTATTTTTATCAGTATTTTTAGAATATATACGAAGACAAATGCACAATCCCACAGTAAATGAAGTTGGAATGGTAGATATATTTAGAAATATGATTTATTATACAAATCAAGCTCTTATATATCTAAATAAAAAAGGAGCTAATAAAAAGATAATATTTGATATATGGGTATTAAATATAAGAACATTACGATAGGGGGCAATAAGATGAATATAAAAGACTTAAATTTACAAATCAGAAAAGGTGAGTTGGACCACTTCTATATATTCTATGGCGATGAGATAGGATTACAAAATTTGTATATTCAACAACTAAGTAAAGGAAAAGTTGCACAACGTGTTGATGATTTCGCAAGTATAATGAAAAAGGTTACAACAAAAAATACCGTATTTGGTAAAGCTAATGACGACCGAGTATATATTATACGAGATGATTCTATATTTATGAAAACAGAAAAAGCATGGGACATTGAAATAAAAAGTGGAATCGTAATTTTATTAGTAACTGCATTAGATAAAAGAAGTAAATTCTATAAACACTTTAAAGATAAGACTATAGAATTTAAACCAGCCTCTACAGGACAATGTGTTAAATTATTAAAGGGTCATATAACTGGAGCAGTAGGTGACTTAGAATATTTTGTGGAATCTTGTAATAATGACTATAATACAATATTTTCTAATTTAGATAAATTAAAACGATTAGGTTATAAAGAAGTGACCAGACAGCTGATAGATGATTTAATAGTAAAAGCTGATAATGGAAATGTATTTGATTTAGCCACATATGTAATAAGACAAGATGGCGTAGGAGCTATTACAGAACTAAATAAAATTTTAGGAGCAGGAGAAAATGCAATAGGTATTTTATCAGTATTATATAATCGACTTAAAGAATGTATATTGGTAGAAGGCTATAGAGGTGAGTATAATATAGCAAAAGCTACAGGACTTAATCCCTGGGTATGCAAAAGCATATTAGCTGATAATAATATACAGCCAGCTGCCCTATTACATGCCCTTAGAATAGTAGATAAATATGATAGGGGAATAAAGATGGGAATATACGAACCGCAGGCAGCTGCCACAGGCTGTGTAATAGAGATACTAGATTTATAATATAACGGGAAAATCTCACTAATTAAAAAAGTGAGATTTTTTTTTATTTTCTACTTAACTATATTATATTAATTTCTATATATTATATGTAAATAAAATATGGGAGGTGGGGCAGATGAAGTTAAACCCAATAAGTTTTTTCATTATAGAATATGACGGAAAAGTATCACAAGAAGGCTATAAAACCTTTGAAGAGGCTGAAGACCATTTAAAACAACAAGGATATTTTCATAAAGAGCTAGGTTGGAAATATACAGATGATTGTAACAACGAAGCTCTAATAAAAGAAATACAAGTACGATTAGAAGAATTAAAATAAGATAGGAGCTGAAAAGCTCCTAAAGGGGGGATTCAAAATGGTAATAAATAAAGACTATGACATAATAATGGACGACTATGGCACATTCGTAATAGTTAGAAAATATACTACAAAGAAGGGTACACCAGGTAGAAAAGAAGTTGGCTATTATAGAACATTAGAACAAGCAATAAATATAGGACTAACAAAATTTAGTATGAGAGATACAGAATTAAAAGATGCAAAGGAAGTTATAAAGAAATTAGATGAATTACAAAAAGCAGTAACAGATATTCTTAACAAACCAAAAGTTCTAAAAACTTTAAAGGAGGTATAAATATGGGAGTAGGAGAAGATACAACTCCAAGAGTTTATAAAGATGTACCATTTGATTTAGTATTACGCCTAAGCCAATTATATGATACTAGAGATAAATGGGACGAAGCTAGTGGCGTTTATGAAGAATGTACAGAAAAAATTCAAAATGTAAAAGCAATATTAAAATATATTGCGACAGGAGGTGAAATATAGTGAATAAAGAAGTTGCTAAACTAAGAACAATTCACAGTAGCAACTTAGCAGGGGCTCTAGCATGGCTAGGGTTTCCTTATACTAAAGCTACTAAAGGAATAGGGACTACAGTTTATATATTTGAAAGAAGCAAACAATTTGATAGAGCATACAATGCCTTATATGCAATGAAAAATTTATATAAAGGAGAATAATATATGTTTACACTAAAAGATTTCAAAGTAAAATTAGTCAATGGCGAAGAAGCTAAAGGTTTCATAAAGAAACATGGTGAGTTTGCAGCTATATGCTACAATACTCCAAAGGAAAAAGCTGAAGCAGTGGGATTACACTGTCTAAAGAGTGGACATTTTAGTGGCAGCAGACATTTATATTTTGTATTTGAATTAGAAAATGTACCACGTTCAGCAGTTGACCAAATAGTACGACATAATATAGGATTTGTTACGAATGTGCAATCCCTAAGATATTGCAGTAAAGATGGTAAAGTTAGTATATATGCAGCTCCCGAGTTACTAGATAACCCATATATGATGAAGACAATCCAAGACCAAGAAAACATAGTAAATGCACAATATAACTATATACAAAATTATTTAGAGGATAGTCATATAAAAGGAGAAAAGGCTAACGAGATAGCAAGAACAATACTTCCAATAGGAATCAGCACAAGTTGTAATATAGCGGTTAATATAGAATGTTTGGCTCATTTAGCAAATGTTAGACTTTGTACAAGAGCTGAATTACCAATCAGAACAATAGTAAAACAAATGGTCGACCGAGTAGTTGAAGTCGAACCAAGATATAAATTCTTATTAGTACCACAGTGCAAGAAATTGGGATACTGCCCAGAAAAGAATAAAGAATGTGCAAGATATAAGGGGGTGAAAAAGCATGAATAAAAAGACAATGAGTGTCACAGGAGCAAATATATTAACCATAGGTGGAGTAGGAGCTATGTTGGTCATAGCAGGACTAAGTCTACCAGTAAGTGGAGTTATAATGGCATACACAGTAGCAGGGTGTTACAGATTGACTAAAAAGGAGCTGACAAAATGATAACTCATATAATTACTGCAATATTTTCAATCTCATTAGGATTTTTAATGGGAATATGGTGGGCAGGGGCTCATATGAATTAATAAGATATATAAAGATAGGAGTGTTGATATATAATGATAGATACTAAATTAGGTATAGAAAAAATATTACGAGACACAATGAAAGAACAAAGCACATCATTTAGCACAGTTACAAAAGAACTAACAGACTTATATGAAAAGAAAAATGCAGACTATGGAGATTCATTTACAAAAACTTACGAATTATTTGGAGATGTGGCAGTAGCCTCAAGACTACATGATAAAATGAGCAGAATATTCTCACTAATTACAAAAGATGAAAAAGATATTAAAATAAAAGGTGAAGCATTGCATGACACAGTAAAAGATTTAGTAAACTATGGCATAATGTGGTTAGTAGAGTTAGAAAAGAAGGAACAAAAAACAGCTGATAAAAATAAATTAGGTGATTTCTTTATAATAGAATTAGCTACTAAAGGAGCTACAGAGCAAGGAGGCAGACTTATATATGATATAATAGCAAATTCTACTATATCCCAATTTATAAATGCAGTAAGAGTATTTAATCCTACAGAAGTATTAATTACAATAGACCAAAGACCATTTTTAGAAAATAGTGTATTAAGAATAGAATTAAAAGAACCAGAAAAATTTGTAAGAACATTACTAAGTATTTAATAAATCATATATAACTACAACATAGATAGGTAGGGACTTTCAAGCTCCTACCTATTTTTATTTTAAAAATTTTTAAAACTTTTTTCATAAAAACGCTTTACAGATTATATAAAAGGGTATATAATTAAACCATAATAAGAAATAAGAAAACAAAAACAAAGGAGATAAGGAAAGATGAAAAAAGAAATGGTAGTTTTAACAGGAGCTAATAAAAAAGAAATAAGAAAACAAATGAGAACATTAGAAGAACAAGGAATATACTTTGGTAGATGTATAGCAGTAGATGAATCACTAAATAATATAACAATGATATTTAGAACAGAAAATCAATTCATGGCACAAGATGAATACGAAGCATTAATAGTAAAATCAGCTACAGACATGACAGAAGGACATGATAGCAGAATAACAATAGGAGCAGTAGTTATGGTAAGTAAAACTGGTGAATTATTAAAAATAACAGGATATCACCAATACAGTAGAAGTGGAAAAGAAGTTTTTTGTACAGCCGATGGCAGAAAATGGCAATTAAATACAGTATACAAAAGATGCGAATATATATGCCAAATAGATGATTTAAAATAATCTATACAGGGGGTTATCAGAACCCCCACCCCTTAAAGAAAAAAAAATAAAAAAAACTTTTTAAAAACGCTTTACAAATTATACAAAACAATATATAATTAAAGTATAAAAAGAAATAAGAAATAAGAAATAAAAAAAGGAGATTATGAAAAATGAAAAAACAAGAATTAGAAAAATTAACAGTGGGTTCAATAGTAAAAACAAAAGGAGCTGAATATACAGTAACAGCTTTAGAAGTAGAAGAAGAAACAGTAGTTGGATTTATATTAGATGAAGTTAAAAAAGCAAGTTTAAACACAATGAAAAAAAATTACACATTAGTAAAATTAGCTGAAGAAGAATCAACAGAAGAATCTAAAGAAGAAGAACAAGAACAAGTTACAATAGAAGAAGTTATACCAGAAACAGTAGAAGAAACTACAGAAGCTGAAGAAGATAAAATGGTAGAAGCTGAAGAAGAACCAGAAGTAAAACCAGTACAAATACCAGAAGTTAAACCAGTACAAACTAAAAAGACTAAAAAAGTTAATACAGAAAAAGCTGAACAAAAAGCTAAAATACAACAATTCAATAAAGATTTATTAGAAACAGTTTACGACCTAGATGGTAATGGCATATTAGTAGAAGAAAAGAAAGGTAGAATAGCAATAAAATTTAAAGCAATAGAAGATTCAAAACCAAGAGTTATAATCGACCTAGTTATGAATAGTAAAGGAGCTAAGGTACATGTTAGAAGAACAGCAATGGCTTCAATATTTGAATACTTAAACGCTAAAAATTTAGTAAAAGCTCTACCTGAAAGATGGGCATTAGACTTAGAAGTAACTATACCAAACAGTGATATATTCTGGGAAGTATATGACAAAGCAAGAAACTTTGAAGTAGATAGAATGGTAGCAAGAAGAGAAGCAAAAGAACAAAAGAAAAATAATAAATAATATGGGAAGTAGGTAGGGGCAGAAGCTCCTACCGAATAATGAAAGGGGTATTACAATGAATTATATAGAACGAGTTACAAAAGTAGCAAATATGTGGAGAGAATCTTTTGGAAGTCATATATTAAATAAATATGAACATTATGCATTCTGGGTATGCTGCAAGGATAACGACGTAAAGATAGAAGATGTTTTAGCCATATTAACTATCAAGCGATAAAAGAAAAGCCCTCCCACAGTCGTACACGGGGTCGAATTTATAAGCATATTTTACAAATATTCATATATAAATAGAGTAGATGGTAAAAAAAGTAAATCTCTACTTAACTATTTACTCTATTTTTATATATATTAATTAAGAATAATAAAGGGAGGTATTAAGATGGCACAAAGAAGAATCTTTAATAATCTATCAACAATCAAAGTCGACTTAGACAAAAATAATACGGCTAGACGAATTGTTTGTAGATTTAGAAGTAAAGAGGATTTACAACAATTAGGTAAGAAATTAGGAATCAAGTTAGATAGAACAGTACGAGAAGTAAATTATTGCACTAAAGAAGTTAAATATAGCAAAGTATCTAACGATACAGGAGTGAAAAGAAATTTAGATTGGGAGTTGGAATGGAATGAGCTTCCCGAATATACACAAGAATTTCTAGACGATGAATATGCAAAAATAGATTTTATCATAGATAAGAATGCAGACGGAACAGAAATGTTTGAACAAAATATAACTGATAAAACAAAATCAATATGGTACCCTAAATGGGGCAAAAGTGAACATTGGTATTTAAGAGTATTAGGTGGAGAAAATCCTAAATACCCAGTTTATATTATTTCTAAGAATAGAAGTACCCCAGGTTGTTGGCACACATCAGTAAATTTCACAAAAATGGGAGTACCTCATTATTTAGTAGTAGAGCCACAAGAATATGAAGAATATAAAAAGAACTTTGAAAATAAATATTGCACAGTCATTAAATTAGACATGGAGTATAAAACACAATATGATGTATTTAGTGATACTGGTAATTTATCAGCTACTGGACCAGGACCAGCAAGAAATTTCTGTTGGGACCATAGTATTAAAAATGGATTCAAATGGCATTGGGTATTTGATGACAACGTAAAAGGCTTTTATAGATACTGGAGAGGTAGAAGGGTACCTTGTAAAACAGGGGCAGCTCTACGAATCATGGAAGAGTTTGTAGATAGATACGATAATATAGCAATAGCTGGTCCAAACTATTATATGTTCTGTGCTGATAGAACCCCAAGAGTACCTTATATGATGAATCGTAGAATATATTCAATGTTACTTATTAGGAATGATATCCCATACAGATGGCGTGGTAGATATAACGAAGATACAGATTTATCATTAAGAGCATTAAAAGACGGTTGGACCACTGTACAGTTTAATCTATTCTTAGGGGATAAAATAAATACACAACAAATAAAAGGTGGAAATACAGCTGAATTTTATGCACAAGAGGGGACATATAATAAATCTAAAATGCTAGTTGAAATGCACCCAGACGTAGCAAAACTTGTATTTAGATACGGAAGATGGCATCATTACGTTAATTACGATGTATTCAAACAAGGATTGCACAGAAAAGATGATTACAACTTTGCAGAAGGTAAAATAGATGAAAAAGGTATGTATATGATAAAAGTGCCAGAAGAATTGCATAACTCAGCAAATGATACTAGAGAATATTTAGAGGCACACTTTAAAGATAGCAAGAATTATTTAGAATCTACATTATATAAAGAATAAGGGGGTAAATAAAATGTCTGCACATAATAAAAGAAAAACACAAAGGGGAAGAGCAAGAAAACACATCACACAGATGTCAAGAGAAGAAGTGAAATACCTTAGAGAGTTAATCTCTAGGGTAGATAATATAACACTTTGTGACCATGCTCAAGATGCAGCTGCCAGACTAAATGTGAGCGAACAATATATAAGGGCAGTAAATCTACAAAGGGCACAACTTATAGAGTTTAATACAGGGCGTGGAACAAGCAGACGAGTAGTTTTAAGAGATAAAAGAGCTATACACATAAATAGATACCAATTAAAAAATCTAGTATTAGTGATAGATGTTGATACTAAAGAAGTAGTTACTATATTCCTAAATGATATACACGACCACCATAAGAGCATTGACTTAACATATTATACTAAAGATTTAAAAATTATAAAATAAAGGTTAACACCTTTAAAATAAATTCTATATATTAAATGTAAGAAAAAAAAATAAAAAAACCTAGGAGGTACAAAGATATGAAATACACTTACAAAGAACTAAAAGGATTATCAGAAGGGATAAAAACAAACTTAATAAATGCAGCAGGACAAAAATTAAACAAATTAACAGAAGTTGACCTTGACAAATTAAATATGAATGATTTAGATTCAACAAGATTAATGAGCATGACATTAGCATTTAAAGGACTACAATTAGTATACCAATCAATAGATGACTATACAGGCTATATAATAGCAGGAGTACATGAAAAAGCACTTAAAAGAACTCCCGAATTAAAATCAGAATTAGAAAATATGGCTGAAATAATAAATACAGATTTAAGCAACGCATATTTAAAAATGGTACCATACGTTATGACAGACAAAGAAATACAAGCAATAGTAGATAAGGGCCTTACTAAGAAACAAGTAAATGACGAAATAATGAATAAATTACTAGATATACTTAATGTAGCTGCAGGCAAAGATGCTGAAGAAAAAGAAGTCGGCGGGGACAAGGACGAAAGAGTAATAACAGAAGAATCAATAGAAAAAGTACTAGATGAAGCAATAGAAGAAACAAAAGAACAACTACAAGATAGAATAGACAAAGACAACCTTAATATATTAGATATACTAAATATATTATTTCCAAGCAAATAAGATAACTTCATTTTAAATAATCTCCTTTAAGCTATCCATAAATATGGGTAGCTTTTTTATTATCACCATTTTTATTATCACCAATTATAATATAATCGTACCACAGACTGTAGGAGACGAGAGAATAAAAGTATAAAGTAAGAACCTAAGGAGTATATAAAAGTACCTATAGCAGGAATACCAACAAGATACACCAAGAATCACAATGAGACTATAAACAGATATACTATGAGGTACTTTTTAGTTTAATTATTACAATTACAATATATAAAATATAGTGTTTAGGAGGTACAAATATGAAGATAGCATTTAAGAAGAAATACCTTATAGTATATGAACGACCAGAACATGATGAGTTTGTAGTTTATAATATGAGAAAACCATGGGACCAAGGACATACACACATTCATACATATAAACAGGCGTCATATTTGGTAGATTTAGAGCTACAAAAGAAGGTACCAAAACGAGTTAACAAATATATGATAATATCCCTTCTAAGAATAACAAAAGACGACAAATACAAAAGAGCCTTAGAATTAAAGCTCGGCGAAATACAAAATGCCAAGCCAGGCTACAGAAACACACCCTATTTTAATAAACAGAAATAAAGTCAGTTAACCCTTTTGTATATAACGAAATTTAATAAAACAAAGGATTTTATCATAATTTGAAAACAGGCAAAAAATAACACGGGGTTTTACAACGACCCACTTTAAAAAATAAAGTGTGAGGTGATTGCATGATTGAGGTGAGACAAAATGGCTAGACGAAAAAAGGAAGATTCACTCGTAACAATAAATGGTGAAACAATGACAATAGAAGAACGAAACAGACGAATGAAATTAGACTATGTTAACAGTGGGTTGACACTAAGAGCAATTGGGGATAAGTATGGCTTATCAGAACCAACAATGAAAAAGATATCTAGTAAAGAAGGCTGGAAGGATTTTAAAAAAGCATTTATATCTAAGACATCACAATCTATAGAAGAAAAGCTACAAGATATATATGTTACAACAGGGGTAGAAATAAATCTAATGTACAATAACGCTTGGCAGGAAATAATGCAATTAGTGATTAGTGCAGTAAAACATGGTGAAGGAATTAGAAATAAACATGGCGAATTAGATTTTTATAGACTTAATCAGGTAGCTGATATTCTTAGAAAAGCACAACAAGGACAACAAGAAACATCAGGTTGGATGCCAAAAGAAGTATTAGTAAACCTACAATACAGACGAGAGGAATTAGACTTAAAAAAATATTTAGCTGATTATGGAATAGATGACAAAGTATTCGATGCAGATAACTTTGAAGAAATGTTAAAAGCCTGTGCATCAGACGTAGGAATACTAAAGGAAGATTCTAACAGCCCTAATACAGTCGTAGAGAGCGAGGAAAAATAGATGCCTAGAAGAAAAGAAAAGATAATACCATTTAAATTCGCCCCTTTTAGTCCTAAACAAAAAATAGTAATGACTTGGTGGTATAAAGGCAGTAAATATGCAGACTATGATAGTATTATCTGTGATGGCGCAGTAAGAAGTGGAAAGACAGTATCAATGGCATTAAGTTTTGTAATGTGGGGCATGGAAACATTTAATGGTGAAAATCTAGCCCTATGTGGTAAGACAGTAGGAGCTTTACGAAGAAATGTAGTTGGACCACTGAAGCAAATGCTAAAATCTAGGGGATATACAGTAGAGGACAGACGTTCTGAAGGACTTATGCAAATATCTCGTAAAATGAAATATAGTGATGGGACCATAAAGGAGAGCATAAACTACTTTTATATATTTGGTGGTAAAGATGAAAGCTCACAAGATTTAATTCAAGGGATTACCCTAGCAGGAGTATTCTTTGATGAAGTAGCTTTAATGCCATTATCCTTTGTTAACCAAGCTACAGCCAGATGTTCTGTAAGTGGGGCAAAATTCTGGTTCAGTTGCAACCCTAATTCACCATTCCATTGGTTTAAAAAAGAATGGATAAATAAGGCAGTTGAAAAAAGAGTATTATATTTGCACTTCACTATGGACGATAATTATTCTTTAGATGAAAAAGTAAAGGCGAGATACAGAGCACTATATACTGGAGTATTCTATAAGAGGTATATTTTAGGGCTATGGGTAACAGCTGATGGTGCAGTATACCCTATGTTTGAAGCTGAAAAACACGCTATAAAATTAAAAAGAAACTGGACAAGAATATTTGTAGCTGCCGACTTTGGTATGCAAAATGCTACAACGTTCGGTATATTTGGTTATTATGCACCAGAAAAAAGATATCACCAAATAGCAAGTTATTACCACAGTGGTAGAGATGAAGGACAAAAGACAGTAAAAGAATATGTACAAGATTTAAAAGACTTTTTAAATAAATATTTAGTGATACCACAATATATTACAGTCGACCCTTCGGCAGCTCCCCTAATAGTAGAGCTACGAAAAGACAGTTGGTTTAAACGACATCATATAAAGATAATACCAGCAAAGAATAATGTTGAATTAGGAATACAATGCGTATCGTATTTACTATCAATACAACATTTCACATTAGACCCAAGCTGTACAAAAGACATTGAAGAATTTGCATCTTATTGCTGGGATTCAGACGCATTAGACAAAGGCAAAGAACAAGTTGTTAAGATAGATGACCATGCCATGGACAAAATTAGATACGCTTGTTTAACAGATAGCATAGTTTATAAGACATTACAAGAACAGATGACAGTCTGGACAGGAAAAGGAGCATTAGAATAGGAGGTAAAATATGGAAAGCACATTTGATACAATAAATAAAAGTATGTTAGGATTGTATTGCACAGACAGAGCCTTTTTAGAAGAGGTAAAAGAGGTTCAGCAATATTATGAATTTTATGAAGGACGTAATTACAGTTCTGAAGATGATTTAGAATCAGACAAGGGACAATTATGGGCAGTAAAAGATAGGGACTACAGACCTACAAGAGAAATCAGAAATATTACAAAGAAACTATTGAAAAAGCAAGGCAGATTTATGACATCAGTACCACCTACAATAATGACATCAAGTGTGGATGGTAATACAAACAGAGAACAGTTAGACGCTAAAAGAGGACTTATTGAAAAGATATTAAACGATTCACATTTTTGGACTAAATTTAGTAAAGCATTTATGGATTGTACAATAGGAAAAAGAGTACTTTTAGCAGTAGGAATGGAAATGGACGAACAAGGAAATCCATTAACAGATAAACCCTTACAATTTAAATTCTACACTATGCCAGAATTTACTTACGAGTTCGACCCTAATAATTCAGACAGATTATTAAAAGTAAAAATAGTGTATCAAGACAAATCAACAGTAGGTAGATTACCAGCAGAGCAAAGATGGCATAAATGGACATATGAAATGGGAGACAATGGTCACTGTTGGTGCACTTATGAAATTGTAGATGGATTAGACGCTACAGCATTTATAAGTATTGCAGCAAATGAAGATGAAAACGGAGAACAACAATCTGTTAATCAAATTCTAAAATCTACATGGGACACAGGGTTAACACAACTACCTTGCAAAGTCATATTCAACGATGGCTTAACAGGAGATGTACGAGGACATAGTGATGTAAAAGATTTAATGGATATGGCTACAGATTACAATAAAACAGTATCAGACTACAGAGACGCTCTTAGATTTAAAATGTTTGAACAACCAGTATTTATAGATGCAGATAGTGATTCTATAAAGGGCATAAAAATAGCTCCTAATTCACTAATTGATTTAAAATCAGACCCTACACTGGGAGATGGGACATCTACAAATTCAATAGCAAGTGTAACAACATTATCTAGTACATTCAATTTCCAACCTGCAGTCGATTCATATTTAACACAATTAAAATATGATATGTACGAATTAATGGAGCAACCACTACCTGAAAGATTGCTAAATGTGCCTAGTGGTAAAGCCTTAAAAATGATTTATTATGACCTAATAACTAGATGTGAAGAAAAATGGCAGGAATGGGATTCAGCATTAATTTGGTTAATTAGACTTATAGAAGAATGCACAACAGTGTACAATTTATATCAAGACGAACCAGAGATACAAGCAATGGGATTACAATGTACATTAGATATAAAACATAATTATCCAATACCTGACGATGAAATAGATACAAAGACAGTAGCTATTCAAGAAGTAGAAGCAAACGTACGTTCTCACAAATCTTATATAGAAGAATTTGGTTACGCACAAGATGCAGATACAGAATGGGAAACAATATTAGAAGAAATCGACACATTAAATTCTACAAATAATGCAATGTTAGGAATAGATGACCCATACAATGAAGATGACAATAACGATGATGAAGACAAGGACGATGATGAAGAAAAAGATAAGAAGGACGATGACAAAGACGACGGAGGCGATGATGAGGGCGATGCTAATTAACTTTTAGTATAAATATTCTATATATTAAATATAAAATATTTTAAAAGAGGTGAGCTGTTAATGAAACAATTAAATATAAATGGAGATATAAATAGATTGGATAATACATTAATAAAAAATTTAGTGTGTGATTCTTGTGGTAAATCTTTTACAGGGCACGTTGGTGAAATAGACTTCGTACCCAGTAAAAAATTAGCAGTAGTAGGCTATAGATGTACAAAATGTGGTGAACCTTATGTAATTTACGTAGCTGATAATAAACTAAGAAATGGTATGTACTTAGCATCACAGTATGTAAATGCTTACAATAAATTAGACAAGAAAAGAATCAATGAATTTAAATACTATGAGGACAGAAACAGACCAATACCACAAGAGCTAATAAATAGATGGCAAAAAAAGATGAACGAAGCATATACAAAATATATGAAACAAAAAGAATGGAATGTGGAAAGAAATAAAAAGCTAAAAGCAGAATATTTAGCAAGCAAAAAATAGGAGGTCATGCCTATGACACAAAATGCACAAGATTACATGAAGAGCCTAGCGAAAGCTAGGCAATCTTCGCATAAGAAACTCATAAAAAGACAGGAAAAAGCTATTATATTAGCTTACAATCAAGCATTTAAAGATGCTTATTTTGATTTATTAAATACCCATGATACATCATCATTCACTTCCAATGCAGCTAAAACTGCCTACGTTCATCAACTCTATAAAGAGATGCGACGAATCACTGCTGAATATAATCAAGAAGTAACTGCCAGAATGGCAATGTATGGAGCAGATGTCATAGAGCATTTTTTACCACAATATAAAGATACCGAACTATTTGAACAGATAAATAAAAACGTTAAGAAGCTGACAGAGGACACTGTTAAAACATTAATCCAAGGTGATATCTATAAAGATGGCAAAGGACTTTCAACTCGTCTATGGAATGCCACTAACGCTAGTGGTGATAAGATAGAAGTAGCCATACAAAGCTGTGTAGCCAGAGGATTGGGAGCTGCAGAGACAGCACAAATAATAAAAGAATTTGCTACAGAAGGACACAGAACATGGGACAGAAAAAAGATACGAGAAAAACTAGGTCCAGGATATGCAAGAAAATATAGCGGTGGGTTAGACTATGAAGCATTACGATTAGCAAGAACAACATCAACTCATTTAGCACAATTATCAAGTATTAACAATGACAAGGTAAATCCATATTCCCAAGGGGTTAAGTGGAGAAGTGCACATGCAGCAGGTAGGACTTGTGATTTATGCGAAGAACGAGATGGGAAGATTTACAGCAATAAAGATTGCCCAATGGACCATCCTAACGGTATGTGTTATTTAGATTGTGTCATGATGATTGACGAAAAAGAAGTAACTCCCGAAGAAATGGCCAAAGACATAGGTAATTGGATAAAAGGTGAACCTAATAGTGGGACTATGGATAAACTTTATAGTGACATTTCAATTACTCCTAAACCAAAAAAGAAGACAAAGACAAAAACAAAGACGAAAACAGATAAGCCAAAGACAGAAAAACCAAAACCAGAATCAAAAACAAAAACAACAAAGACGAAGACAGAATCTAAACCAAAAACCCCTAAAAAGAGTAAAACCAAGGTGAATAAACATAAGGGCGACTCTACTGTAAGCCCTCGTACAGGCGTACCAACAGGGCAAATTTTTACTGAAAAAGAGAGAGCAGCTCGTATGGCTGATTTACAAAGTCAATTAGAGGAAACTCTAAGTAAATGCAGAGGAAATTCTAAAGGCTATAAGAAACACGTAAAAGGTGTTATGGATATGCTAAAAACCTACCCAGTAGAAATACAAGACTTATATTTATATGGCACAAAGGGACTAAAGATAATGCATACAAATGGAGGGGCTTGTTATACTCCATATACTGATAAAATTAAAATATCTATGAAACAGATAGCCGATAGTTTAACTGGATATACAACATTCTTCCATGAAACAGCCCATAGAATTGATAATAAATTTGGTACATTTACTAGCGCAATAAAAGAGGATTTTTATAGCGAGATAGAAAAAGATGTTGATAATGCAATTAAACAAAGAGCCAATGGTGTTAGTGAGTTTACTGCCAGACTTGACCTTAAATTAGATTTACAAAGTGAACCTGATTATATAGGTCCAGTATCAGACTTATACGGAGGTGTTACAAATAATGAGGTAACAGGAAACTGGGGACACAGTAAGGAATATTGGAATAGAAGGGATAGAAAAGCAGAAGTTTGTTCTGAAGCATGGGCAGATATATTACAATCCTATGGCCAAAAAGAGCAGACAGAGCTGATGAATAAATATCTACCAGGTAGTAAAAAATATGTAGAAGAATATGTTAAAAATTTAAATGAAGCTATAAAGAGTGGAAAAGTAAAATGGAGGTAATTATATGAATGAAAAATTAAAACAAAAACTAAATGATTATGAGGCTATATTAGGTGAAATGTTTCCATTAATGCAAGTAATGGGCATGACTGATAAGGTTATTATAGAACGCATAGACGAGTGCATATATGAACGAAAATTATATGATGAATTATTCCCTATAGATATAGATGACCTTTACTAGGCAGACTGGTGGGAGCTATTTTTATTAATGGCTCCCACTTTTTTTATATAAACAGTCAACTTTTTGTTATTGCAATATATTAATATATTGTAAGGTTCTTGCACCTTGATAAAAATGCTCGTAAATGAAATAAATTTAGGTTCTTTGTCCCTATACAAAACAATGTTATTCATCTATAAGATGTAAAAAAGGAGGTATTCTATGGAATTGAAAGACTTCATGGAAGGAATTGAAAATGCAGACGAAGTGGTAGCTAAATTACAGGAAAATTTAAAAGCACAAAAATGTAAAATATTTGTAGATGATGGCCAAAAAAATATCTACATACCAAAACATAGACTAGATACTAAAATAGGAGAGTTGAATGCAGCTAACACTACGATAGCTTCTCTTAATTCAACAATTAAAACTTTGAAAAGTCAAATTGGTGACGAGGACGCTCAAACAACCATACAGACTTTACAAACACAGGTCGGTGATTATGAGAAGAAAATAAAAGAGATACAAATAAATAATGCTATAGAACTTCTTGCTGTAGAACATAAGGCACATGATGCTAAAGACTTAAAAGGATTTTTAGACATGGGCAAAATAACTATAGACAAGGAAGGTAATGTTGTAGGAGCTAAAGAGCAACTAGAAACATTAGTAAAAGACAAGCCGTATTTATTTGAAGCTCAACCTGATGCAGATGGCGATAAAGGTGGAGCTGACAAGGGTTTATACAATCCATTATTCAAAGGGTTAGGAAATCCTGGTAAACCCGATAATAGCAATCTATTTGGTAGCAAAACTACTCACGAAGGCGACTTTGGTAAACTTCTTGCACAAAGTGGCCAAGTAGCTGAAGGCGAAAAGAAAATAGATGCAGATTACTTTTTTAAATAGGAGGTAGAGCTTTATGCCAAAATTAAGACAAAGAAAATTTTTAGCACAAGAAAAAGACTTCTTGGCTTTTCCAGACCATTATGTATCATTACCTGGTACAATAGCATTTGCAGAATTAGCAAAATTAAAAGCAACTGGCGTAGCAGATATTTATGGGGATAATAGAGTTGTAATCCCAAGAGGTACAGTTGTTCATATGGACGCTGATGGTAATGTTACGCAACCAACTTATGCAGAAACAACAGCAGAGGGTGGTACAAAACCAAATGCTATTTTATTCGACACAATATACGTAGATATGTATGATTCAGGTACAGATACTGCAGTAAATGCAGCTGTATTAGTACATGGATATGTAAGAAAAGACAGACTTTATGGCGACAAAGATAATTTAGAAAATGCACAAATATACGTTGTGAATAAATAACTTAGGAGGTAATTAGTATGCCAGAAAAATTAAACATATTTGACTATATAAATTCTAAAGAAATTGCAGCATACGTTACTAATAGACCAGAGAATGCTATACCATACTTTGGGGAAACAATATTCCCTTCAGAAAAACAACTTGGTACAGATATATCTTGGTTAAAAGGCGCAAATGGCTTACCAATAGCTATACAACCAAGTAACTATGATGCTAAAGCAAGATTACGTGAAAAAACTGGATTCGAAGGCGTTTCTACAGAAATGGCATTCTTCAGAGAAGCAATGAGAATCGGTGAAAAAGATAGACAACAATTAAACTTATTACTAAGCCAACCAGAATCTACAATGGCTTTACCAATAATCAAAAACATATATAATGAAGCTGGTAGACTTGTAGAAGGTGTAAGAGTACAAGCTGAAATAATGAGAATGCAATTATTAACAACAGGAAAAATAGACATAACATCTGCTGATGGTAGAGCTAAATATACTTATGATTATGGACAAACTCATTTATTTAAATGTAAAAAAGGTCAAGCAGCTTGGGGTGAAGCAAATGATGCAGCTGACCCTGTAAGAGATATAATTGCTTGGTGTGATTATATGGAAGATGAAAGAGGGTCAAGACCTACACGTCTTGTAATGAATAGAAACACATTCTTAAATATGGTACGTTCTCCAAAAGTTCATAAAATGATGTACCCAAACGATTCAGCATTGAACTATTTCGTATCAGATGACCAAGCAAAATCATTTATAGAAACAACTACAGGTTGTGCTATATTTGTATATAGTAAAAAAGTATCTAACTTAGACCATGCTACTGGTTTAGCAGCTGCAACTCCAGTTCAATTAATACCAGATGGTAAAGTAGTAATACTACCTAATGGTGCAGTTGGTAAAACTAGATACGGAACTACTCCAGAAGAATCAGACCTAATGTCAGGTACAGATGCACAAGTATCAATAGTAAATCAAGGTACAGCAGTAACTACTTACAAAGAAAAACACCCAGTAAATGTTGTAACTATAGTATCTGCAGTAATGATACCTTCATTCGAAGGTATAGATGATTGTGCAGTAGCAAATGTTGCTGAAGTGTCTGAAGCTGCAACAACTGAAATATTATAATGACAGCTCATTTCCATTAAATAAATTAAAAGTCTAGTGATAGCGATATGTACTATCGCTAGACTTTTTAACTTTTAGGAGGTAATAATATGGTTGATGTAGAAGCAGTAAAAGTCCTAATTATGGAAGAACAGTACCCATTCTTAACAGATGACCAACTACAGGCTATTTGCATAGCTACAGACAATCTAAATGAAGCTGTATATACTGCTTGTAAAATGAAGGCTAGAGCAGATAAAATCAAAGTCGGGCCCATAACTATCGAAAACGATGGTGATTATTGGAATAATCTAGCAGAATCTTTTTACAAGAAATGGCAGGAAGACCTAAATGGTGGTAAATCAACAAAGAGTATCACCGGGTATTGTGTAGGTAGAGCAGATGAATTTTAGCTCATATTTACCTACAATAAAAAGTATTATACAGGAATATGGGCGACCTGTAACAGTTTATAGAGATGTATTTGCTAATGAATTAGGTACACAAGTTCTTAAAGAAAAAGGATTTATAGTATCAAATATTAATATAGTGATAGATAATAGTAGCACTTCTAATAACGAAGATGATACTAATAGCCAATCGTTAAATAAGCCTTATACGACTGCCACAGGGTATTATGCCTATGATGGTGAAGTAGAATTAAGACATGGCGATTATTTTATTATAGACGGTATTAAATATGTAATGCATATACCACAGGATTTAGTGCATACTCATTTAGTTTACCAAGTATCATTAGAGGGGGTGCCTTACGATGGCAGATAGCTTTAATATACAAATGGACGTATCACAAGTAACTTCTAACATGGAAGGTTTTATGGACAGATTAAAAGCCGGGTTGGAAGTTATGGGGAATACAGTGGGAAGAAACATGCAGTCGTACGCACGAGCAAATAAACCTTGGACTAACAGAACTTATTCAGCAAGGAATGGGTTAGAGTACAAAGTTGGGTGGACATCTGAAAACTTATTAGATATTTCAGTATTCCACACAGTAGACTACGGTATTTGGCTAGAATTAGCACATGGTGAAAAATATGCAATACTACAAGAGGCTAGGGACAGCCAGGTACAGACTTTTAAAAATATGATACAGGCAATGAATTTATAGAGGTGATTTTATGGATAATAGAGAAAAATTGTTTGGTATTCTTAATCCCCTTGCGCCAGTAAAATCCGTAGGTACAATATCTGGTTTTGTTGAACAGGATTTATTAGTATTAAGACAGAACATGAATCTCGTATCTATGAATACATCTTGTGCAGGGTGGGACCAATGGACAATAGAGGTATATAGTCCTACAAGTCCTCAACAAGTATCTGAACTTGCAAAAACAATAACTAAAGAGTTAATAAATAATGGCTACGAAATAATAAATAGTATAGGGGGAGACAATTACGACCCTAATTATAGGGCATTTTATTCAATGATAACTCTACGAGCTCCCCAAACTTATATTTAGGAGGTAAATAATATGATTTTATACGGTATAAAACAAGTAAAATTAACAGAGTTAGACCCGTCTACAGGTGAAGTAAAAGCTGAAGACCCAATAACTACTGTAATATCTACAGCAGAAGAAGCTGAATTAACACCTGTATTATCAGAAGGTTCCGAAGAAGTGTTAAGAAGCTCAACAAAAATATTAGCAGTTGTAAGAGAAGACGACCTATTATATGGTATAGACCTTAAATTAACTGATAATACATTCGATGAAAAATGTGCAACTTTAGTAGCTGGTTATAAAGCTACAGAAAAACCAGAGGGTACATTAACAAAACTTTCCACTCCAATGATGACAGAAGGAAATGTTAGTAAACCATTTAAATGTGAAATATGGGTTGCACAATATGAAGGTGATGCAATAATCGGTTACGTAAAAATAACTTTAAACAAATGTACTGGTAAATTCCCAACAATGAAAATTGGTAAAGAATTTTATGCTCCAGAATTTGAAATAAAAGCAAGAGAAAATACAAAAGCATCTAAACCTATCCAAGACATGGATTTTGTTGCAGGTTTAGATTAATTTATAGGAGGTAATGGAAATGGCTGTAATTAGTGCAAAAGAATTTAAAGCGAAAGCTACAAGAGAAATAGAAATACCAGGATTCGATATAGACGAGACATTTACAATAAAAATAAGACCGATGTCCTTATTAGGTATGATAAGAAAAGGAAAAATAGATAATGAATTATTGGCAAGTGTCCTTGATTTATTCAAGTCCAATGAAAAGAAAATCAATACTAAAAAAGGGACAGTAGCAGATGGGTTAGAAATGGACGTGTTACAAAAACCAGAAATGTTACAAAACCTTGATGACCTAATGAGAGCTGTGGCCAAAGAAGTTATGATTGCACCTGCTTATGATGAGGTAGCAGACTATCTAACAGACGGACAATTACAAGCAATATTTGAAGAGGCACAAGGAAAAATACAACAAGTAAAACCCACTGTTTAGGGGTAGCGAAATACTTGATGTAATAGCAGTAGCAAAAACATTTGGGACTACTCCGAGTAATATTTTAGGAATTGAACAAGACGAGACATATATTAAATATTGTATAGACGAAGCCTGTACATATATTTACAATAAAATGCAGCCCGACAAAGATGGGAAAGTAGAAGAACCTATATTCCCTAGTGATGAAAAACCAAATAAATCTAAGAATGAAGGGCTTGATTTTCTAATGGGACTGTAGGGCAATAGCTCTACAGTTTTTTTT
>PPYE01343269.1_pt1 | contig 65493 bp, 79 predicted proteins | sample 1559881 | NCBI WGS metagenome assembly PPYE01 (sample SAMN08240022, study PRJNA423297) | Human gut metagenome, whole genome shotgun sequencing project. | reverse complement strand
GAACCCACCCTGGTAGATGCGGTTTACGAACAGGCCGGGGGCGTGTACGCCATTGGCAAGATTGCGGATATTTTTGCCCACAGGGGCATTACCAAGGCCTATAAGGCAACGGGCCTGGATGCCCTGTTTGACGCTACCCTACAGGCTATGGACGATGCCGGGGACAGGAGTCTGGTATTCACCAATTTTGTGGATTTTGACTCTACCTACGGCCATCGCCGGAACGTGGAAGGCTACGGGGAAGGGCTGATGCTCATTGACCGGCGGCTGCCGGAACTGTGGGCCAAGCTCCAGCCCGGGGACCTGGTGCTGGTGACGGCGGACCACGGCTGTGATCCTACCTGGACCGGCTCCGACCATACCCGGGAGCACGTGCCCGCCCTGTTCTTTGGGCCGGAGGTGCTTCCCGGCGCCCTGAAACCCATGGAAACTTACTCCGATATGGGGCAGATTCTGGCCCAGCATTTGGGCCTTACCCTGAAACGGGGGACTGCACAGAAGGTGGTAAAATGAAAGCCCTGAAACAAGTACTGGTACTTTTGGCTTCGCTCTTGAGCTTGGTTATGCTTTTGCCCGGGAGCCCTGCCTGGGCCGCCCAGGCCCCGGCGGAAAGCCCGGCGGCCGTTCCAACGGTGGCGGGGGATCCCCTGAACCGAAAGGGCATGGCCTTTGTGGTCTACGACCAAACGGGGGAAGTGACCCCGGCCATGAAAGCCCTGTGGAAGCGGCAGGTGCGTCAGGCCTACCCTAGGGCCGAGTATACCTTCATTGACGATCCCCAGGCTGTCCAGGCGGCCAGTGCGGTGCTCAGCCAGTCCAATTCCGATGACGACCATTACACTGCGGCGGAATTTGCTGCCATTGGCCAAAAGGCCCAGGCGGACGTGGTGGCCGTGGTGATTGTAAAAGCCATGGAAGAATACTATGTGGAACCTATGCTTATGGGCTGGTGGGACGACGGGCCGGATACCTGGCTCCGGGTGCTGACCGCTGCCGATCTGTACCTGTACAAGCAGGAGAACCAGAAATTCCTGCATAAGAACCTGCGGAAGGTGGAAACCACGGAGGTTTCCCTGGCGGTGCCGCCGGAACGGGAAATCCAGTATGCCCTTAGCAATTTGGCCATGAAAATGGAAAACAAGCCGGAAATCTAAACGGGAAACATCTCAGAGAGGAGCCAATCCATGAATTCTGAAATTTGGAAGGGAATCCTAATTCCCTTTTTAGGCACATCCCTGGGGGCTGCCTGTGTGTACTTTATGAAGGACCAGCTGAACCGGCAGCTCCAGCGGGGGCTGACGGGCTTTGCCGCCGGGGTTATGGTGGCGGCGTCCATTTGGAGCCTTTTGATTCCTGCCCTGGAGGAATCCGCTGCCCTGGGGCGTCTGGCCTTTATTCCAGCGGCTGTAGGGTTCTGGGTGGGGACGTTGTTCCTGCTGCTGCTGGATACCCTGATTCCCCACCTGCATCTCAACGCCCAAAAGGCGGAAGGGCCCAAAAGCCATTTGGCCCGGACCACCATGATGATTTTGGCCGTGACCCTCCATAATATTCCGGAAGGTATGGCCGTGGGCATGATTTATGCCGGCTTTTTGAATGACCCGGGGACCATTACCCTGGGCAGTGCCATTGCCCTGTCCCTGGGGATTGCCATTCAGAATTTCCCCGAAGGAGCCATTATTTCCCTGCCGCTGCGGGCAGCAGGGTTGGGACACCACAAGGCTTTTGTCGGCGGGGTCCTGTCCGGGGTGGTAGAACCGATTGCGGCGGTGTTTACCATCTGGGCCTCCCAGTACATTGTCCGGCTGCTGCCGTATTTCCTCAGCTTTGCGGCAGGGGCCATGCTGTACGTGGTGGTGGAAGAACTGATTCCGGAAATGTCCGAAGGGGAGCATTCCAATATTGGGGTGCTGACCTTTGCCCTGGGTTTCACGGTGATGATGATTTTGGACGTTTCCTTGGGATAATTTTATTTTCGTTGTTTTAACAACGGACAAAGGAGGTGGGTTTCTTTATAATAAAACCATCGAGCGAACAACACCTCAAAGAATCTCATTTTTACCTGTTAGAAAAGGGGAGTAAAAGTATGGAAAATAAAATGTTCTGTTTTCAATGTCAGGAAACTGCCGGCTGCAAAGGCTGCACGGTTGTAGGCGTATGCGGCAAGAAACCGGAAGTAGCTGCTATGCAGGACCTGCTGATCTACGTGACCAAAGGCCTGTCCGCCATCACCACCAAACTGCGTGCTGAAGGCAAGGAAGTCAGCCGGGAAGTAAACCACCTGTGTACTGTTAACCTGTTCATTACCATCACCAATGCCAACTTCGATCGGGAAGCCATCATTGCTGAAATCAAAAAGACTTTGCAGGTAAAAGCTGAGCTGCTGGGTCAATTGACCGATAAGGCCGGCCTGCCGGAAGCTGCCCTGTGGAACGGGGAAGAAAGCGAATTTGATGCCAAAGCTAAGAACGTTGGCGTACTGGCCACCGAAAACGAAGACATCCGTTCCCTGCGGGAAATGATTACCTATGGTCTGAAAGGTCTGTCTGCCTACAGCAAACATGCCAACAACCTGGTACAGGATAACCCCGAAGTAGATGCTTTCCTGCAGCGCGCCCTGGCCGCTACCCTGGATGACAGCCTGACCGTGGATGATCTGGTTGCCCTGACCCTGGAAACCGGTAAATACGGCGTACAAGGCATGGCCCTGCTGGATGGTGCCAACACCGGTGCTTACGGCAATCCTGAAATCACCACCGTGGATATCGGCGTACGCAATAACCCTGGTATCCTGATTTCCGGCCATGACCTGAAGGACCTGGAAATGCTGCTGGATCAGACCCAAGGCACCGGCGTGGATGTATACACCCACTCTGAAATGCTGCCGGCCCACTACTATCCGTTCTTCAAGAAATACACCAACTTTGCCGGCAACTATGGCAACGCCTGGTGGAAACAAAAAGAAGAATTCGAAACCTTCAACGGACCCATCCTGATGACCTCCAACTGCATCGTTCCGCCCAAAGACAGCTACAAAGACCGTCTGTGGACCACCGGTGCTGCCGGCTATCCTGGCTGCAAACACATTGTAGCTGACGAAAATGGCCACAAGGACTTCAGCGCCCTGATTGCCCAAGCCAAGGAATGCAAACCTCCTGTAGAAATTGAACATGGTACCATCGTTGGCGGCTTTGCTCATGAACAGGTATTTGCCCTGGCTGACAAAGTAGTAGAAGCTGTAAAATCCGGCGCTGTGAAGAAATTCGTGGTAATGGCTGGCTGCGATGGCCGCATGAAGAGCCGTGACTACTACACCAAGTTTGCAGAAGCCCTGCCCAAGGATACCATCATCCTGACCGCTGGCTGCGCCAAATACAGATATAACAAACTGAACCTGGGTGACATCGGCGGTATTCCCCGTGTACTGGATGCCGGCCAATGCAACGACTCCTACTCCCTGGCTCTGATTGCCCTGAAACTGAAGGAAGTCTTCGGCCTGGACGATGTGAACAAGCTGCCCATCGTGTACAACATTGCCTGGTATGAACAAAAGGCTGTTATCGTTCTCCTGGCCCTGCTGTACCTGGGTGTGAAGAACATCCATCTGGGACCCACCCTGCCTGCCTTCCTGTCCCCCAACGTAGCCAACGTTCTGGTGAAGAACTTCGGCATCGCTGGCATCGGCTCTGTGGAAGACGATATGAACCTGTTCTTCGGCGCCTAAGATGGCCCTATATGACCCCAGTATCTGTCCCTGCCCCCGGACTTCCTGTCCCCGGTTTGCCCAGTGCGAACCCTGCATCGCTTTCCATCACAGCTCCAAGAAGTATCCTCTGACGGCCTGCGAGCAGTTGGCCCGGAAGGCAGAAAAACAGGCCAAGAAATAAACAGATAGAAGGCTTTCCTATGGGAAATCTCCAGATCAAACGGATTTACGAAACTTGTGAGGAAACGGACGGCTGCCGGATTTTGGTGGACCGTCTGTGGCCCCGGGGCATTGCCAAAGCCAAGGCCCAGCTGGAGGAATGGGAGAAGGAAATTGCTCCTAGTCCAGAGCTGCGCAAGTCCTTTGGCCATGAACCGGACCTGTTTCCCTCCTTTACGGAATCCTACCAGAAAGAGCTGGCAGCAAATCCTGCCGCAGCGGCATTCCTGGAAAAGGTACGGAACCTGCTCCAGCAGGGGAATGTAACCCTGCTGTACGGGGCCAAGGACCAGGAACACAACAATGCGGTGGTGCTGAAGCACTGGCTGGAAACCCAATTATAAAAATAACCGTTCTCAAAAGCTTGCTTTTGGGAACGGTTATTTTGTCTTGCTTTGCAAATGAAAAAGCCCTGGCTGCACAGCTTGCAGTCAGGGCTTTTAGGTTCATCAGGGTTTAGCCTTTTACCACCTGTTCCAGCCAGGTGCCCAGGGTTTCGGCCAGGGCCAGCCGGGCGGTATCCAGGGAGTGGTTGGAGTCCAGGAGTACCAGTTTGTGGTTAGCTTGGGTGGGCAGCTGCTCCAGGGCATTCCACAGGGGCAGCACCATCTTGTCCGGAGGTGCCACCGTATCCCGCTTGCCGCCAATGAGCAGCAGGTTCCGGTGCTGGAATTCCGGAGCCAGCTGGGCAAAGCCCCACTCCTTATAGTGGGAGAAACTGTCCTGCCACAGGACTTCCGGGCTCTCAATATGGAGTACGGCGGAAATCTCCGTAAACAGGGCCTTGATTTCTTCTTCCTGCAGCAGGTCCCGGAGGGCTGCATGGTCAAAGGGGCAGAAGGCCATAATGCCCTTGATCCAGGGCAGCTGCCGGGCGGCGTTCAGTACCGTGTTGCCGCCGTTGGAGTGGCCTGCCAGGAAAATATTGTCCGGGTCGATGCCGTATTCCTTGGGAGCCTCTTCCCGGGCCCAGTTGGCCGTATACAGGGCATCTTCCAGGCAGTGGGAGAAGGAATACAGCCCGTCACTGCCCCAGGCCCCCCGGTGGTACAGCCGCAGCACCACACAGCCCATGCGCCGGAGGCTTTGGGCCAGGTCGTCGTTGCAGTTGGTGCCAGGAATTCCGTGGCACAGGACCACCGCAGGATGGGGAGCCTCGTAGACCCCGCTGGGCAGATAGATTTCCCCCAGGACCCGAGAGCCGCCAATATTGAGCATCAGGTCCAGGGAGTCCGGCAGGGCCGCGCTGCCCTGTTCCGGTTCCCGCAGTACATAGGAGGCATCAATCTTCATAGGCCAGGACATCCTTTCCATTCAAGTTCTTTTTGTACCAGTCTTTCCCGTAGAAAATCCGGCTGATGACCATGGAAACCACGGTGTCGCCGCAGGAGTTCAGCAGCGTGCAGCCCGGGTCAAACAGTTCGATAACCATCAACAGGATGGGGAAGGCTGCTTCCGGCAGGTTGAACACGGATACAATCATGGTTTCACCGGCTGCGCCGCCGCCCGGTACGGAAGACGTGGCTACGGAGGAGGCTACGCCCACGAACAGGGCCAAAGCAAAGTCAAAGCCGGCCAACGGGGTGCCAAACAGAGTGGTGGCCAGCACTTCGGAATACACGATGGCAATGCAGGCACCGTCCATATGGCAGGTAGCACCCATGGCTACCACCACGGAAGAAATTTCCCGGGGAACCCCCAGTTTGTCGCAGGCTTCCATCTGCAGAGGGATGGTGGCGGCGGAGGAACGGGTGCCCAGGGCGGTCAGGGCAGGAGCCAGGATGACCTTGAAGAAGTTCTTGACCCCCCAGCTGCCGGCGCCAATGTAGGCGTACAGCCCCAGGAACAGGAAGAAGTACAGAATGACCACGGAGTAGAACACCAGCATGGCATTGCCGTAGGCCTTTAACAGGTCGATGCCGTAGGTCCCGGTCAGGTCTGCAAAGTAGGCGCCCAGACCAATGGGAGCGGCTTTCATGAGAATGGCCACCATCTTGTAGCATACCAGGGACATGGCGTTCATCCATTCCACTACGGGTTTGGCCGGTTCGCCAATCATGGAGACGCAGATGCCGAAGAAAATGGTCAGGATGATCAGGGGCAGTACGTGGAACCGAGAAATCAACAGCGGCAGGTCGCCCACCGTCAGGGTATTGACAATCTGGTCACTGATGGACACCGTCTTCATGGCCGTCTGGGTGGCTTTGGGGGCGTTAAAGGTGGTGGGCACCCCGGTAAAGTGGGTGACAATCAGGATCAGTGCACCGGAAATGATGGCGGTGGTAATGAAAATCAACAGGGTGTAGCCAATCATTTTCCCTACCTTGCCCGTATCCTTGGTGTTGGCAATAGAGCCGGCAATGGAGAAGAAAATCAGGGGTACAATCAAACAAAACAATAAGTTCAAGAAAATCTGGCCAATGGGCTTCAGGATAGAAGCCTTGTCCCCCAAATAGAGTCCCAGGATGGCACCAATAATACAGAAGGTGATCAGGATAATGGGGTCCCGGTAGTTGGCTAGAGCAGACCGGGTAGTGCTTTTGGCAGCGCTCATGGAAAATCCCTCCCAAAGAAAAATAAATAAAAATAAGTATAACCTGAATTATAGGCTTATAGAAACAGAAGTGCAACCAAATTTGTAGGAAATCTGTAAAATTGTAAGAGAAAAATTCCTTTTGTGGCAAATCCTAGCCTAAATTTAACAAAATACGTTAACCATTCTAAGAAAAGAATTGAACAAGAAAGAAAAAAGCGGTACACTAATTGCACTATGAATGAAAATATGACAGGATACATCAAGGCGCTCCAGGCTTTTCAGGGAGAGCGGTATCAGGGAAGCCTGATCGGAAAAATTGCCTATAGCCGTCAGGCTAAGGCGGGACCCACTGCCCGGTTTACGGCAGAAGTGGTAAAGGACCGGAAACGGTTCCAACTGCTGCGGATTACCGGCTGGGAGCAGCACCAGCAGGTGGGCCAGCTGGAGTTACTGCTGTTTTGGCAGGCAACGAAGGTAAACAATGATAATGAATATAGTTTACCTAAAGAAGCTTCAAGAGAGGCTTTGCCTCCAGGTGTATATTGGAAAGCGTTTACGCCCCAGGAGGTGTACGCCTTTTCCCAGGCAACCGGGGACGACAACGCCATCCACCTGACGGAGCGTCCTGTGGTCCAGGGCCTGCTCTTATGGCAGGAACTATTTAGCAAGCTGGGAGAACCCAGCCGTATGGAAGTTATTTTCCAGGAACCGGTGCATGCCGGGGAGGGGATTTATTTGGAGGAGGAGCAACATGAGCAGCGAAATCAATCAAACTTTACATTCTGCCCGGGGAACCCAGGGCAGCCATCTCAGTTCCACCCGGGCCCTGACCACCAGCGCCGTCTGCGTGGCACTGCTGGCCGTATCGGCCTACATTTCTTTTCCCTTGCCTTTTACCCCGGCCATGGTGACGGCCCTGACCATTATGGTGAATCTGGTGGGGTTCCTGAAAACCCCTAAACAGGCCGCAGTAATTCTTGGCATCTACTTGCTGCTGGGCATGGTGGGGGTCCCCGTCTTTGTAGGCGGTACCAGCGGCATGGCCAAGATTTTTGGACCTACCGGAGGCTTTAACCTGGGCTTTTTGGCAGCCGTAGTGGCCATGAGCGCCATTCGGGGCGGCCGGAAATGGTCCTTTGGCAAATTGGTGGCTTTGGGGGTTTTGGTGGGTATGCCCATCATCTACGCCGGCGGCTGCATCAGTATGTACCTGGTAGCCAAGGTGGGTCTGTGGAAGACCCTGGTTATGGCCGTTTTCCCCTTCCTGATCGGAGACGTGCTGAAAGTGGTGCTGGCAGCCTTCCTGGCTTCCCGGCTCCAGCGGTACGTGTTTTAACATGGAGCGGGTATATATCCTGGGTGGCCTGCGCAGCCACCTGGGTGCAGAAAATGGCATATTTAAAACGGTTTCACCGGAAAAATTAGGGGCTGCCTTGCTGCAGGCCCTTTTTCGGCGTTATCCCCTGAGCCGGGAAGCAGAAGAAATCCTGGGAGGCAATGCGGTGGGTACCGGGGGCAACCTGACCCGGCTGACGGCACTTCTGGCCGGCGTAAAGCCGGAAGTTCCCTGCCTGACCCTGGATATGCAGTGCGCCTCCGGAGCGGCTGCCCTGTCTTTGGGCTTTGCCAAGGTGCGCAGCGGCCTGGCAGACGTAGTGCTCTGCGGGGGCTTTGAATCGGCCTCCCTGCAGCCTCTGCGCCATTACGCCCCGTCAGATCCCCGATATACCCCGGACGGCTTCCAGACGGCCCAATTTTCCCCGGACTCCAATAGTCCCCGGGTGATGCTGGAGGGCGCAGAACGGACGGCCCAGGTGTACGGGGTTACCAGGGAGGAGCTGGACCGTTGGCCGGTGCGCAGCCACCAAAAGGCGGCAGCCGCGGGGTCGGTGGTGGCTCCCTATATTGCCAGCCTTTTTGGCAGTACCCGGGACGAAAGCATCCGTCCTCGTATGTCCGCCAAACTGGCGGCCCGGATGCCCACCCTGTTTACCCAGGAAGAAACGGAAGCCCTGCTGACCCCGGAAGAACGGGCCCAGTGCGGGACCGTTGCTCCCACCCTGACCGCAGCCAACGCTTGCCTGCACCAGGATGGGGCGGCCTTTGTGCTGCTGGCCTCGGAAAGGAAAGTCCGCCAGTGGCAGCAGGAGGGCAAAGCCCCGGAAATGCTAGCGGAAGTGGCGGACGCCGCAGAAGCCGGCGTGAACCCCCGGTTCAGCCCTTTGGGAGCCCTCGCTGTGGGGGACAAGCTGCTGCAGCGCAGCGGCCTTGGGCCTGAAGCCATTGATACCTTTGAATATAATGAAGCCTTTGGGGTAATCAGCGCCCTGTTTGCCCGGAAATATCCCGGCTGCCTGGACCGATACCTGCCCCTGGGCGGGGCCTTGGCCTATGGGCATCCCTACGGGGCCAGCGGGGCTGTTTTGGTACTCCACGCCCTGGCCCGGCTGAAAGAAACGGGGGGCATTTGGGGCCTGTGCGCCATTGCCGGCGCCGGGGGCACCGGATCCGGCCTGCTGCTGCGCAGGGTCTAAGGAGGAAACTATGGATTATCTGGGTCTTTTGGAACAATGGGCGGCGGTCCAGCCGGAGCGCCCCTTTCTGATTACGGCAAAGGCCAGTTATACGTATCAGGAGATTTTGGAGCGGGCGAAAGACTATGCCAGAACCCTGGCGGCTTTCCAACCGGAACACCGGCCCCTGCTGATCCTGCGGAAAACGGCCCTGGAGCAGCTGATTTGCTTTCTGGGAGCGGAAAAGGCGGGCTGCGTACCCGTTTTGGCCCATCCAGATTTAAAGCCTGCTGCTGCCCGGGAATTTATGGTCAGGAGAAACATTCCCTACGGGGATCTTTTGGGAGAAAAGGTCCAATTTGCCCCCCAGGGGGACCCCCAGCCTGAGCCGGTGTGCATGGGCGTCCTGAGTTCCGGCTCCACCGGCCTGCCCAAGCTGATGTTCCGGCGCTACGCAAGCTGGGCCGGCTTTTTTACTGAGCAGAACAAAAAGTTCCAGGTAACTGGGAATACTGTAGGCTTTACGGAAGGCAGCATGAGCTTTACGGGAAACCTCAGCGTCTGGGCTTCCCTGCTGTATGCAGGAGCGTCCCTGGTGCTGTCGGATACCCTTTACAGCCGCACCTGGCTCCGGGAAATTGGCCAGTTCCAGGTGACCCTCTTGTACCTGGTGCCGGTGAAGCTGAAGCTGCTGCTGCGGGCGGCCCAGGGGCAATACCCCTCGGTAACGGCCATTATGGCCGGGTCCCAGCTTTTGGCGCCGGAAACAGCGGATCAGCTGAAGACCCATTTTCCCCACAGCCAGATTTACCTGTACTACGGAGCCAGCGAGCTGAACTATATTACCTGGCTCACCTACGAAGAACTCCAGCAGCACCCCCTGAGCGTAGGGCGCCCCTGTCCGGGGGTGAAGGTTTCCGTTTTGGACGGGAAAATCTACGTGGATACCCCTTACCATGTGGAAGGGGTGACCTGCCCCTTTACTTTGGAGGACCGGGGCTATTTTGATGCGGACGGCTACCTGACTTTTTTGGGCCGGGACGGCCGGGTAATCAACAAGGGCGGCCTGACCCTATCCTGCACCCATGTGGAGCAGGCGATTCTTTCGGTTGCCGGGGTAGCCGACGCAGTGGTGCTGCCCGTAGAGGAGGCAGCCCGGGGAGAGGACCTGGGAGCCTGCGTTATTCTTCAGGGAATTACCCTGGGGCAGCTGCGAAAAAAGCTGAAAGACCTGCTGCTGCCTGGCGAAATCCCCGGCTATTGGCTGGAACTGGACGCCCTGCCCCTAACGGGAGCCGGCAAGGTGGACAGCAGGAAGCTCAGCCAAAAGCTTCAGGCTTTGGTTCAAAATAGCCGTAAGAGCCTTTAAAAAATGCAAAATAACTGAAAAGACGTTACGAAAACGGTTTTGCTTTCTCAAAGGGCGGAACCGTTTTTTGCGTCCCGGACCGTTTTGGTATATACTAAAATAGTACAATTCTAAGATAAAGAAGGGATACTCATGCAAAAGACGAAAATATTGAGCTTGGCCATCCTGGCAGCCCTGCTTTCCAGCCCCTGTGCCTGGGCCGCAGAACCCACTCCCGCAGCCGCAGAAACGGCCGCTGCCCAGACCGATACAATGACTACTGGCAGCACAGAGGCCGCTGAGGACGAAACCACCGTTTACGGCAATGCTTCCGTTCCCATGCCCGACGCCCCTTTGGACCTGGTAGAATTTACGGCAGCCAAAATGGTTTCCGGGGAGAAAGTCACCCTGGCGGACAGTTACGCTGCCTTGAAAAACGATGAAAATATTGTGCTGGTGAAAAACGGCGCAGACGTTACCCTGTCCCACGGCGCCCTAAACAAAACCGGGAATACCACCAGTGTCCGGGGCAGCAAGTTTAACGGCCAAAACGCCGGGGTCCTGGCTGCAGATGCCACCCTGGCCCTGGACGGCTGCACCATCCGGACGGAAGCGGACGGCGCCAACGCCGTATTTGCGGCTGGGCCCAAAGGCGTCATCAAGATTCATGATTCCAATATCCGTACCACGGGGATAAATTCTCGGGGCCTGGATGCCGTAAAAGGCGCCAGCATTACTGCAGACAACATCAATATTGGCACCACGGGCCTCCGGTCCGCTGCTCTTGCCACCGAGCCGGCAGGGGCCGTGCTGAACGTCAGCAAGAGCACCGTAAATACCAGCGGCCAGGCCTCGCCCCTGGTGTACTCCAAAGGGGACATTACCCTGGCTGAGGCCAAGGGCGCTGCCGCAGCCAGCCAGATTGCGGTAGTGGAAGGCGGCAATATTGCCCGGCTGGAATACGTGGACGTGTCCGGTTCCGGCACCCACGGCATTCTGCTGTACCAGAACGGGGTCCGGGCTGATGGGGCCAATCCCACCCGGCTGTCCGTGAAAAATTCTGCCCTGCGCAGCCTGAAAACTGGCCCCCTGTTCTACGTGACCAATACCCAGGCCCGGATCTATTCCGAACTGAACACCCTCCAATACCTGGGCGGGGAACTGATCAAGGTTTCCGCCGGCCAGTGGGGGACGGAAGGGTCCAACGGAGCAGACCTGACCTTTATGGCCAACCAGCAGGCTCTGTTTGGCAACATCTCTGTGGATAATGCCAGCACCCTGGTATTGGATCTGCAAAACGGCAGCCACTATTCCGGCGCCATCAACCGGAGCCAGACGGCCAAACGGGTGGACGTCCAATTGGACGCTTCTTCTTCCTGGCAGGTGGCCGGTACCAGCTACATTACTTCTCTCAAGGATGCGGACACCACCCTGGCCAACATTAAGGGCAACGGCTTCACCGTTTATTACGACGCAGCCGATGCAGCCAATGCAGCCCTGGGCGGCAAGACCTACGAACTGCAAAACGGCGGCTATCTGAAGCCGGTGAAATAAGCCTGAGATTCAGGCCTCCGGACCGGGTCCGGAAGAAAAGAGGACATCATGAAAAAACTCAGCAGGATTTTCCTTTGTGTCATCATGGCGCTTTTGGTCTGCCTGCCGGCAGCCTCCGCTTTGGCGGCGCCCAGTGCCAGTGACCTGGCCAGTGAACGGGCGGAGCTGAGAACCAAAACGTATAAGGCTCTGCTCCAGCTCTACGAAAAGCAGCCCAAATCCCGGGAAGCCATCCAGCATTCCTATGGATACGCCGTGTTTGTGGATACCAGCTACAATCTGGGCCTGTTGGGCGGTGGTCACGGCCGGGGCCGGGCCATCAACCAGCACAGCAAACGGGAAGTCTTTATGAAAATGAGCCAGATGAAGGTGGGCTTGGGGGTGGGTGTACTCCAGTCCAACATCATCTTTGTCTTTGATACCCCGGAAGCCTTTGATTCCTTTGTGAAGAAGGGCTGGACCTTCGGCGGACAGGCTGCGGCCGCAGCTCGGGACGGTGTGCACGGGGATTCCCTGGAAGGCGCTTTCCAGGTAGCCCCCGGCATGTGGATGTACCGGGTCAGCACCAAAGGCCTGGCAGCCGAACTGGGCATCAACGGCACCCGGTTCACCGTGGATAAAAAGCTCACCGAGCCCAATAATCTTTAAGGAGGCGCCCTATGAGCGAAACAGGGGAATTGACCCTGCACCCGGTGGCCTGGTACCAGGGGGACCTGAAGGAAAAATTTGGCCTGCCCCGGCAAAGCGGGCTGGTACCCCAGCTTGCCGGCAAGATTATTATGGCTGAGGGGTTCCGCAGGCCGGAGGCCCTCCGGGGGCTGGAAGGCTTTTCCCACCTATGGCTGCTTTGGGGCTTTTCCAAGAACCATACCTGGTCCCCTACGGTGCGGCCGCCCCGGCTGGGCGGCAATACCCGGCTGGGGGTCTTTGCCACCCGGTCGCCTTTTCGGCCCAACCCGTTAGGGCTTTCTCTTGTGGAAATTAGGGAAATCCGGCTGGAGGGTCCCCAGGGTCCGGAAATCTGGGTGGCGGGGGCAGATTTGCTGGATGGCACCCCCATCTACGATCTCAAGCCCTACGTGCCCTACGCTGACGCCCGGCCGGAAGCTCGCAGCGGCTTTGCTCCGGCAGCGGATGCCCAGCTTACCGTGGAAGATCCCCAGGGCCTTCTGGAAGCCCTGCCCCAGACCCAGCAGGAAGCCCTCCGGGGCGTCCTGGCCCAGGATCCCCGGCCCCATTACCAAAAGGACCCGGAGCGGGTCTACGGTCTGCGGTTTGACCGGTGGAATGTGAAGTTCCGAGTGGACGGAAATACCCTCTGGGTTGAAAAATTGGAAGAATAAGCAGAAGGACCTTCGGAAAGTGCCGGGGGTCCTTTTCATTTTACAGTATCGATAAATTCTCTTGCACCAATCCTGATTTTTGTAGTATGATTACATAATGAAACCAAATTTGGAAGGAGCGTATGCAAATGCTGAAAAAAGCTGTCCTGGCGGCTGCTATGACCCTGTGTCTGGGGATGGCCCTGCCCGCTTTTGCTGAAGTAGAAAGTGTACAAGCCTCGGTAGGTCTTTTGGATATGACCTGGCCCCAGGTAAAAACCGACAACAAGGCTGCGGACAAAATGGTGAACCAGAACATCAAAGCTTTCATGGACGACTTCCGCAATGGCTTTGTGGACCGGAAATTTACCGCTGGCAAAACCTGGTATGAAACCAAATTCGAAGATCCCCAGCTGCTTTCCCTGCTGCTGAGCGATGTGCGCACGGAAGGCTCTGTCTCCACCCAAAGAACCGTAGGCGCTGTCTACGATATGTCCACCGGCGACCGGCTGCCCCTGGCCTCCTTTGTCCGGATTACCCTGGCTGATATCAACGACCGGCTGAAAACCGGCTTCTACCGGGATGGGGATGTGCATGTGTACCCGGACCATCCGGCAACCCGGATTCCCACGGACTTTTTCCTGAACCCGGACGGCAGCATCTGCCTGCTGTACCAGACCAATGAAATGGGAAGTCTGCTGGAGGGCAATGTGTACCTGCGGCTGAGCCCTCAGGACATTTCTGCCCTGAATGCCAAGAATCCTAGAAAATAATCAGAAAAGGACAATATGCTGCTGAAACAATCAAAAAGCCGCTGGAGGCACAGGCTCAGCTGGGGGACGGCGTTCCTCTGTCTGGCCGTGCCTCATTTGTCTATGGGGGCGGCAAACCTAGAGACCCAGCAAACCCTGGACAAGCTCCAGGAAGCCTCCCTTACGGTGCTGGCCGCCTCCATCTGCGCCGGTACCTACGACAACGGCTCTGAAAAAAGTACGGGAAACCGCTACCTGGCTGACTACGGCTGGGATACCCAATATTACGCCTTTCAGGACGGCAAGGCCCAGGTGCATTTCACCCTGGCCCGGCATCGGGGCCTGGTGCAGGGCAAGCCCCTGGCCGTACTGGCCTTCCGGGGCAGCCAAACCCAGGGAGACTGGCAGCTGAACCTGAAAACGGATCAGGTGCTCTTTCCTGGGGGAAAACCGAAAGAACCGGAAGCTAAAAACGCTCCTGCCGTCCATCAGGGTTTCCTCCAATACGCCAGGGCCGCCCTGGACTGTCCAGTGGACCTGGACGGGGACGGCACCCCGGACAATATTCCGGCGTATTTAAAGACCCACCCGGACCAGCAGCTGCTGCTGACCGGCCACAGCCTGGGCGGCGCCGGTGCTGTGCTGTACGGGGCAGAACTGGTGCAGCAGGGGGCTTCCCCCAGCCAGCTGCCCATTATTACCTTTGGGGCTCCGGCAGTGGGAAACCCGGCCTTTGCCAAAACCTATGGAAGCAGGCTGGACCTTTTGCGGATCTATACCAGCCTAGACCCGGTGCCCGGCCTGGTGCAGACCTTCTGCGGAGGCTACCAGCAGTTTGGCCGGGAAAAGGAGTACCGGCTGTCCGGGAACTACACCGATTACCAGCACCCCATTTCCTATTACCTGGACCTGGCCGTGCGGGATTACCATCAGGTGCGGAAAGAAGCCCTGGATGAAGGGCTTATCCAGCCTTTGCCCAAACGTTCCCTAAAGGGGAATGGACCCATTGTGGCACTTGCCGTTTTCTGTAGGGACAATGGGGCGGATACCCGTTTTTCTCCCGATCTTAGCCAGTTCCTGCTGGACGAATACCGGAGCCTGCTGCCCCGGTACGTGGTCATTGCCAGCGAGCATACCCGGGAGGCCGGGGAAGAAATACCGGCTCAGGACCTTCGGGGCAAAGCTCTGGCCGCAGGAGCCCAGTACCTAATTGTGGTTCACGGAGAACGCCAGCGCCTGGGCCAGACGGACAAATGGGCCATCAGCCTGGGCCAGGAAGTCGTTGACCTGAAGAACGGGGGCGTGCTGTCCCTGACTACCGGCAGTACCCGGGTCCGCTTTGAGCAGGGCATTCTGCAAAGCACCCTGCGGCTGCTGGAGAACCAGAAAATTGCTTTACGTCAGCTTCTGCCGGTGAATTCCCAGCAGACTGTTAACGAAATAGAGTAGGAGAAGAGGGGAATTATCATGAAAATCATCGATGGGCATATGCACTTTTACCGTACCCCGGGCTTTGACCAGTTGGCCAAAGAGGCCGGTCATGAAAATACGGCGGAGCATTATCTGAAGGCCTGCAAGGAAAATAACGTGGTCATGTCCGTGGTTATGGGCAATGCACCCCTGGGACCTTCCCTGTACGGGGGCACGGTGCCCCGGGTGCCGGACCTGGCGGGGCCCTTTGACCTGGAGCATTACAACCAGCCCAAGGAAATCGTCTACTGTGCCGGGGTGGACAGCAACGCCCTGACCGAAGAAAACTGCCGGGCTACCGCCAAGGAATTTGAGCGGGTGCTTCAGACGCCCCAGTGCGTGGGCATCAAGATTTACCTGGGTTACAGCCTGGTCTATGCCTACGACAAGCGCCATTTCCCCCTGTACGAACTGGCGGAAAAGTACAATGTGCCGGTGGTCTTCCATACGGGAGATACGGCTGGGGGCCATGGCCTGCTGAAGTACGCCCATCCCCTGACCATCGATGAAGTGGCCATGCAGTTCCCCCGGGTAAAATTCGTCATTGCCCACTGCGGCAACCCCTGGATCCTGGATGCCATGGAAGTGGTGGCCAAGGACCCCAATGTGTACGTGGACCTGTCGGGCCTTTTGGAAGGCCGCTTTGACGGCGCCGTATTCTACGAAAAGCACCGGGATTACTTCAGGTACATGAGAATGTGGCTGGACTATGTGAACCGCTATGATAAGGTGATTTATGGCACCGACTGGCCCCTGATCAACATCCGCAGTTACATTGACGTGATGAAGCTAGTGATTCCAGAAGCCCATTACCAGGAATTCTTCTATGACAATGCCCGCCGGGTATTCAGCAAAATCAATCCATTGCTTCCCAAGGAGGAATAATATGATTACAGGCAATCCCCAAGATATGGCAAGAATGGCCAAAGCGCTTCAGGGCCGGGTGGCCCAGGCCCTGGAAATCCTGTCCCAGCTGGACGTAAAAGCCCTGCCGGTGGGCAAGACCCCCCTGGACGGGGACAACATCTACGCCAGCGTCAACGAGTACGCTACGGAACCCTGGGCGGACCGCCGTCCGGAAAAGCATGAGCAGTACATCGATATCCAGATTGTAGCTGCCGGCCGGGAAATTATCGGCTACGGGGACGTGGAAAATGCCGGCCCCATGACCGAAGACAAGCGGGAAACCAACGATGTGTCCTTCTACGCCTCTGTGACCCAGGAAAAGAAGCTGGAGCTGGAAGAAGGCCAGTTCGCCATCTTTTATCCCTGGGAAGTCCATCGCCCCAACTGCCAGTTTGCCGGCAGTCCGGAGCAGGTTAAAAAAGTGGTGGTGAAGGTGAGAGCCTAAGCCCCTGAAAATGCTGAGGAACCGAGTCAATGCAGCTGCATTGGCCCGGTTTTTTGCTGACCTGGGCAGCCGCAGGGGGAAGAACGGCAGAATTTTCCCCAGCTGTTTTCCTTTTGGGGCAACCTGTGGCATAATAGGGAAGAACCTGGCCGCAGCAGGCGCGCACACAAAAAAAGCCTGGAGCGGCCATACGCATCAAGAAGAAGTGAAGGAGCAGCAGATGGAGAAGCAAGGCATCACACGGAAAATCCTTTTGGCCCTGTGCCTGGGGGCGGCTGGCACTTTGCCAGCCGGCACGGTGCAGGCAGCGGCAGCGGCGGAGCTGCCGGTTTACGATTTGGGAGAACTGGTGGTTACGGCCACCAAAACAAAACTGGATAAAAAAAGTGCACCTATGTCCGTACAGACCATTACGGAAAAGGATATCCAGCAGATGGGCGCCTATAACGTCACCGATGTGTTAAAAACGGTGGCTGGCCTCAATGTAATGGAAATCAGCACGGAACGTGGGGGCGTGCCCCTGGGGGCGCAGGCCTCCCTCCGGGGCATGGGTACCTCCGCCACCCTGATTCTGGTGGACGGCCGCCGGCTGGCCGGGGAAGATTCTGGCAGCACCCGGAACGTCTACGAACTGAACCGGCTGAACCTGCACCAGGTGGAACGGATTGAAATCATCCGGGGAGCCGGGTCCGGGCTGTACGGCAGTGATGCCATGGGCGGGGTCATCAACGTCATCACCAAAAAGGAGCAGGCAGAAGGCGGCTACGCCGGTACCCAGCTGGGCTCCCGGGAAAACTCCGTGTACGGGGGCTATTCCACCGGGGACGTGGGCAAGCTGAATCTGAACTTTAACTACAACCTGACGGAAGTTCGGAAGCAGGACCAAAAGGTGGGAACCAACCTGTACGGTCCCAAACGGGATTTTGGCTTCCAGGGCAATTACCAGTTCAATGACCACAGCGGCTTGGACTTTGGGGCTTCCTTCCTGAAGGAGCAGTACCAGTCCCTGACCTACGGCAATACGGCGGCGGGAAATATGCGCGAGTGGTACGACAACAACCGGACTGACGCTCATGTGAAATACTACGGCTTTGACCGGAAAAACGACTACGAGTTCCAGACCTATTACAACCGGCTGGGAAAAGAATCCCGGCAGCGCAGCACCAGCGCCTGGCAGGACTTTGACCATGCCAAGTACGAAACCACCGTAATGGAGGGCAAGAATACCTATCGTGCCAACAAGCAGCATACCCTGACCTACGGGGCCGAATACCGCTGGCAGAAGGCCGGGGGCACCCGGCTGGGCAGCGGCGCCGGCGGAAACCAGGAGGAAACGTATTTGGGCATTTCCAAGGCCTATTCCTCCGCCAGCCTGGATTCCTACGCAGCCTACGTCCAGGACGAATGGCGGCTGTCGAACAAGCTGTTTTTCGTGCCCAGTCTGCGCTACGACCATTACGACAGCTTTGGTGGGGAGTGGTCCCCTCGGGCCGGTCTGACCTACAGCCTGAGCAAAGCTGTCCGGCTGAAAACCAACTATGGCTTGGGCTACCGGGCTCCCAGCATTTTTGAGCTGTATTCCCATATGAACCGGAACGAAGGGCAGACCCAGGTCCAGGTTTATGGGAACAGCCAGTTGGAAGCGGAAAAGTCCCGGACTTTTGACTTTGGCCTGGAAGCGGAAAAAGGCCGGAGCACCGGCCGGCTGACCTATTTCCACAACAAGGTGGACAACCTGATTGATGCCCAGCTGCTGCGCCGGCAGGGCCGTACCCTCTATTTCCAGTATGCCAATATCAAGCAGGCAGTGATGGACGGGGTGGAAGGGGAGTACGCCTACCGCTTCGACAAGCACTGGGACGCCAAGCTGAACTTTACCTACTTGGACGCCCGGGACGGCAGCACCGATGCCCGGCTTACCGGACGGGCCCGGCTGAATGGCCTGGTGCAGCTAAACTGGACCGATGCCAAGCCCAATCCCTGGACCGCTTCCCTGTATACCCTGTGGTTCAAGGATTTCCTGGACGCCAGCGGGAAAAACTATACCTACAGCACTACCAACCTGGTGGTCACCAAGGACCTGAACAAGACCACCCATTTGTACGCCGGGGTGGACAATCTGTTCAACAAAACCTTCTCCTATGAGGACGATTTCTCTATTTACGGCCGCACCTGGCGGACCGGGGTGGAATTCCGTTTCTAAGGGGCAGGGAGCTCTCTTTTAGGACCTGTTTTAGAAAAATAAAATTGGAAGTTTCTTGCAAACAGGCTTTCATAAATTGCAACCCATTGCCAAAAAGTACGAGTGAATGCGTGATACATACATTGACTCGTACTTTTTTCAGTGGTATACTATCCCTGCTAGTTAGTAAATACTAACTATTTAACATAATGAACAGCCTAAAGCTAGGAATACTTATATTAAATAATTAGAAAGGACTAACTTATCGTGAAAAAATGGATGGTGCTGGGCCTGGCTTGCTGCCTTCTGCTGGCGGCAGGCTGCGGGGAACAAAAGCAGGAAACAGCGGTAAAAACAGAAAATCAGGTGGTACTGCCTTATCCGGAGAATATGCAGAAGCTGGGGTTTACGGAAAGCGTGGTACTGCCCAAACAGCCGGAGCGGGTCATCTCTCTGGCCAATACCCCTGTCCTGGCCCTGGAAACTCTGGGAGTTCCCCAGGTGGGGATTCCGGATACCAAGATTCTCCAGTGGCCGGACAGCCTGAAACAGCGGGCGAAACTACTCCAGACGGGTATGCGTTCCAATATTGATCTGGAAACGGTGCTGACCCTAAAGCCGGACCTGGTGCTGGTGGGCGCCCATGCCAAGGATACCTACGGAAAACTCCTGGAGCGGGAAAAGATTCCTGTCTACTATGTGGCAGCGGGGCCTGCTGTTCCCTATGAGGACGTGAAAGCGCTGACCCTGATTCTGGCCGATGCCTTAGGGAAAAATAAGCCGGCTGCTCAGAAAATCAAGGACGATTTTGCTGCTATGGAACAACGGCTGAACCAGCAGCGCAAGGAAAACCAAGGGAAAAAGGTACTGGTACTCCAGGCTGCTCCGCCTCGGTTTTTCCTTCAGAACAAGAACGGCACCGTAGGCTCCATGCTGGAGCTGCTGGGCTACACCAACGTGGCTCCGGCAGCAGGCGGCGCCATGGTGCCCATGAACCAGGAAACTGCCCTTTCCTATGAGCCGGACCTGCTTGTCTGCGTCAGCGCCATGAATGGGGAAGACCAGCAGCGGGAGGCCATGGAAAAAGAATTCCAGGAACATGCCGCCTATTGGAACCATTTTGCAGCGGTGCGCCAGGGCAAGGTGGTATATCTTCCTAAGTGGTTTGCTATCTCGGGCGGTTTGGATGAACTCCAGCAGTTGGATGCCCTGATGCAAAAACTGGCGGAAACGGAAGGAGCCCGCCCATGAAGGGTGGGGAAAAAGAAACTACAGGGCTTTGCCTGCTGCTGCTCCTGGTTTTGGCCGGCCTTTCCCTTTTGGCTCTGGGTCTTGGCAGTGCCTGGTTTTCGCCCCGGGAGATTGTGGAAGGTCTGTGGCAGGGGGACGGCACCATTCGCTTGGTGGTGCTCAACCTGCGGCTGCCCCGGATTCTGATTGCTGTTCTAACCGGCTGCGCCCTGTCCCTTTCTGGGGCCCTGCTCCAGGCGGTGATGCGCAATCCCCTGGCTGATCCCGGCATTATTGGGGTTTCCGCAGGGGCGGTAACGGCAGCTACTACCGTACTGCTGCTGGCTCCTAAGCTGCTGCTTTTGGTGCCCCTGTTCGCCTTTGGCGGTGCCCTGCTGGCCTGCGTCATCATCTACCTGCTGGCCTGGAAACGGGGCGTGGATCCGGTGCGGATCATTCTCTCCGGGGTGGCGGTAAACGCTGTGCTAGGGTCCTACACTTCCTTTCTCCAGCTGCTCAATGCGGACAACCTGTCCGGGGTGCTGGGCTTTTTGAACGGGAGCCTTTCCGGCCGGGGCTGGGACCAGGTCTTCCTGGTGGCTGTCTACGCTGGCGTAGGAATCCTGCTGACCCTGTGCTGCATTAAGGGCGCCAATATTCTCCAATTGGGAGACGAGATGGCTTCCAGCCTGGGAGTCAACGTAAACGCCTGGCGGATTGGGATTTCGGCAGTGGCTGCGTTTTTGGCAGCGGCTACAGTGGCCGTAGCCGGGATGATTGGCTTTGTGGGTCTGGTAGTGCCCCATATTGCCCGGCTGCTGGTGGGAGCGGATTACCGCGCCCTGGTACCAGTTTCTGCCCTTTTGGGCAGCTGTACCCTGCTGGCCGCGGATACCCTGGGCCGGGTACTGATTCCCAGTATGGAAATCCCGGTGGGCCTGGTAATGGCCATGACCGGCGGTCCCTTTTTCTTATATATGCTGCGGAAGAAAGGATGATGAAGATGCGGCTTTATGGTGCGAAGCTGGGCATCGGCTACGAAAACAGGCTGGTGCTTCAGGATTTTGATATCTCGGTCCAAAAGGGAGAAATTACCACCCTGATTGGACCCAACGGCAGCGGCAAGTCCACGGTGTTAAAAACCTTGACCCGGCTTTTGGCTTGCCGCAGCGGTACGGTGTTCTGCAACGGGGTGGACCTGCGGCGGATTCCGTCCAAGGAGTTTGCCCGGCAGGTGGGGGTCTTGCCCCAGCAGCATCTGGTGCCTCCGGGGTTTAAGGTCAAGGACCTGGTCAGCTATGGCCGGGTGCCCTACCAGAACTGGCATCAGGGCAACTCCTCGGAAGATGAGGCGGCGGTGGAACGGGCCATGCAGGCCACTGGGGTTTGGGGCCTCAGGGATAAAACCGTCTACGCCTGCTCTGGGGGAGAGGCCCAGCGGGTGTGGATTGCCACGGTGCTGGCCCAGGAACCGGAAATCCTCTTTCTGGATGAACCCACTACCTTTTTGGACGTTGCCTACCAATACGAGGTGCTGCAGCTGGTGAAAAAGCTCAACCGGGAGCAGGGCATGGGCGTGGTCATGGTTCTCCATGATCTGGGCCAGGCCCTGGAAATCAGTGACCGGGTCATCGTTATCAAAAATGGGAAAAAATATGCGGAAGGAACCCCGGAACAGGTGATTACCTCGAAAATGCTTTGGGAGGTCTACCACGTGGAATGTGAAGTGGTGCGGCTGCCCGGCCGGCGCAAACCCATACTGGCCTACCGGGAGATTTCGTGATGCCAAGGGGCAGTGCAGCCTGGCAGCGCTCGGACTTTCGCGCTTTCCTCCACTATTTTGCCCGGTACCGGAAACTGGCCTTTTTTCTGATGCTGGGCGCTGCCGCAGGGGCTGCCCTGGAACTGGTGTTTCCCCTGGGGGTCCGGCAGATCCTCCATACGGAGCTGCCTAAGGCGGCCTGGCCGCCGGTGCTGCGCTGGTGTATAGGGTTGGGACTGGTTTATCTGCTGAACTTTCTGGTACTGTTTGGGGTTTCCTATGGGGGAGGGCTCCTCAGCGCCCAGCTGGAAAATGACCTGCGGCAGGAGCTGTTCCGGCATCTGCAAACCCTGCCCTTTGCTTTCTTTGATAATGCCAAAACCGGCCAGCTGCTGGCTACCCTCACCGGGGATGTGGCGGAAACCGGAGAACTGGCAGCCCGGCTGCCCGGGGACCTGCTGGTCAGCGTGGTGAGCCTTTTGGGCACCGCCTGTATCCTGCTGTATCTGGACCCTTTGCTGGGCGGCCTTGTGACCCTGCTTATGGGCCTTAAAGCTCTCCATACCATTTGGATTAATCTGAAGCTCAAGGCTACTTTCGGTCAGGTCCGGCAGGAATACGGCCACTTGTCCGCCATTGGGGAAGAAAACCTCAGCGGGGTCCGCATGGTCCGCGCCTCCACCGCAGAGAGCTGGAGCGTCCGGGCCTTTGCCCGGGCTTCCAGGGCCTATCTGGCAGCCCGCCGCCGGTCTTTTGGCATCCGGTCCTATTTTGGGGCCAGCGTGAACTTTTTCACCAATTCCATCTATTTGGCCATTCTGCTGGCAGGCAGCTGGCAAATCCAGCGAGGCGCCCTGCTGCTCAGTGACCTGGTGGCGTTCTTCCTCTATGTGGGCGTCTTTATCAAACCTGTGATGAAGCTGGTGCTTTTTGTGGAAACGTACCAGCAAAGTATGGCCGGGTTCCGGCGCTTTCGGGCCCTGATGGGCGAGGCGGCTGAGGACCAGGAGCCGCTGCCGGAACTGCCGCCGGTGCAGGGCAAAATAGAATTTCAAGATGTATCCTTTGGGTACCACCCGGGAAACCCCGTGCTCCAGCACATTTCCCTGGTGATTCAGCCCGGGGAAAAGGTGGCATTTGTCGGTCCCACCGGTACCGGCAAAAGTACCCTGATCAGTCTGCTGCTGCGCTTTTATGAGCCCCAGTCGGGCAGCATCCTGGTAGACGGCCGGGATATTTCCCAATATTCCCGCCGCAGTCTGCGCCGGCAAATTGCCCTGGTGCAGCAGGACGTATTTCTTTTTTCCGACTCGGTGTGGCACAACCTGGTGTACGGTACTTTTGAATGCAGTGAAGAAGAAGTCTGCCGGGCTGCAGAGGCGGCCAGAGCCCTGGACTTCATCCGGCAGCTGCCGGAACAATTTGCTACAGAAATTGGCGAACGGGGCATCAAGCTTTCCGGGGGTCAGCGCCAGCGGCTGGCCCTGGCCCGAGCCTTTTTGAAGAATGGCGCCATCGTGGTGCTGGACGAGGCCACCTCGGCCTTGGACAACATTACGGAAGCCCAGATTCAGGGAGAATTGCAGCGGCTGAGCCGGGGCAAGACCACCCTGATGATTGCCCACCGACTGAGCACCGTGGCCCAGGCTGACACCATTGTGGTGCTGGACCGGGGCCGAATTGTGGAAAAGGGCAGCCCAGCGGAGCTGCTGGCCCGCAAAGGCGCCTATTACCGGCTTTGGCAAAAGGAAACCGGAAAACTGGAAGAAAAGGAAAGAAGGAGACAAAAATGAACATCTTTGCGGTAGGTTTGGATTATTTTATCAAAGGCGGCTGGGTCATGTACCCCTTGCTGCTGTGTTCCTTGGCTGCCGTGGCCATTGGCGTGGAACGCTTCCTGTTCTTTCGGAAGGCGGACAGCGGCCGGGCGTTTACCAAGGGCTTTTGCCGCTATATTGAAAATAATGACTGGAACCATGCCAAGGCTTTGGCCGACCATACCCAGGGAGAAATTGCCAAGTTGGCCACCATTGTCATGGACCGGCACGACAATTACGAGTACCTGGAAAACTTTATCAGCTACCGGGCAGAACGGGCCCTGGACAAGTTCGAAAAGAATCTGCCCTACCTGAGCATCATCGTGACCCTGTCCCCGGTGCTGGGGCTCTTAGGTACGGTAACCGGCATGATGGGCGCCTTCAACAACCTGACCCAGCGCATGGCCAACCCCATGTCCGTTACGGCAGGGCTGGCCGAAGCGCTGATTACCACCGTGTTTGGCCTGTGCATCTCCATTGTGGCCGTTTGCTTCCACGGGTATTTTGAGCGGCGGATGAAGCTGCTGACCCTGAACCTGGAAGAAATGGGCAATACCCTCCTGGAAGCCGTCCGGAAAAAGACGGAAAGGGAAACCCCGGAACTGATGCAAGGGGGCAGAAGACGGGCATGATCAAGCTGAAAAATCGCAAGAAACAGGAAATCGGGATTATGATCAGTCCCATGATTGATATGAGCTTTCTGCTGCTGGTTTTCTTCGTGGTCAGCACCATGAGCATGAGCGAAGTGAAAACCGTTCCCGTCCAGCTGCCGGCAGCCTCCCAGGTGCAGCTCCAGCAAAGCAGCCAGTTTGCCGTGACGGTAAAGGCGGATGGCAGCCTCTATTTGGGTACCACCCCCATTACCCAGGACACTCTTTTGGCCCAGGCCAAAGCCCAGGCCGCCCAAAACCCCAACTTTTCCCTGGTGATTTATGGGGACGGCAAGGTCCCCTACGAGGCCATCATCCACCTGCTGGATTCCTGCAAGCAGGCGGGCATTACCCGGGTGGGACTGGTGGCAGAACAGGCGGCGCCCCATGCAGCTCAATAATTGCCAAAAGGGTATTACCGTTTCCCTGGGAGCCCATCTGCTGGTCTTTGTGCTGCTGGGCCTGGCAGGCTGGCAGAGCTGGGAGAGCCGGCAGCAGGATAACCGCATTTATACCGTACAGATTGTTTCCGGCGGAGTGCCGGGAGCAAAAAGCGGCGGTGGCACGGCGGCAGCCTTACCGGCCCAGCCCAGTCAGGCTGTGAGCAGAACCCAGGTACGCCCCAGCAGTGAGATTCCTCTGCCGGGAGCCACACCCGTCCCTGCGGCAAATGCTTCTGCCCCCCTGGAGGCTCCGGAACCTGCGGGCGCAGCTGTAGGTTCCAGTGCCGCCACAGGTACAGGAACAGGAGCAGGGATAGGTTCTGGTACCGAAGCCGGCAGTGGGGACGGCAGCGGCACAGGAGAAGGTACGGGAGGCGGCGGCCCCAGCTTTGATGTGGACGCCATCCAACCCGACGTTTCTCCGGAGCTTTTGAGCTCCGTTCCGGCTGCCTATCCGGAGCAGCTGCGGAGCCACGGCATCCAGGGCAGCGTCCGGGTGCAGCTGGTGGTGGGCAAGGACGGTTCGGTGGAAACGGCCTCCGTGATTGCCAGCTCCGGCTACGGGCTCATGGACCAGGCAGCCCTTGATGCTGCCTATGGGTATACCTTCAGCCCGGCCTACAAGGAAGGCATTCCGGTGCGGTGCTACGCCACCCGGACTTTCCGGTTTTATTTGCATTAATTGCTTTATTTGGATTATGGGATTTCGCCTGGCAGGTCTGGGGAGTGGGCCTGCCGCCAAAGGCAGTCTATATAGTACAATGCGGGAGCCTGACTTATAATGCACTGATAAAGGAGAATGATGATGGATAAACAACGGATGACCCGGCAAATTGTCTTGGCCCTGTGCCTGGGGGTGGCAGCAGGAGGCGCGCAGCTGGGGATTGCCCAGGCCGCTGCTGCAGAAACGGAGGACTTGGAAGCCTATGATTTGGGCGAAACAGTGGTAACCGCTACCAAGACAAAACTGGCTGAGAAAAAAGTGCCTATGTCTACGCAGGTCATTACGCAAAAAGAAATCAAGGAAACAGGTGCCTATAATGTCCGGGACGTGCTGAAAACCCTGGCCGGCCTCAATGTAATGGAAGCCGGCATGACCGGCAACATGGTGTCCATCCGGGGGATGGGAACTTCTTCCACCCTGATTCTGGTGGATGGCCGGCGGATGTCCGGGGAGGACTCCGGCAGCACCATGAACGTGTACGAACTGAACCGGGTCAACCTCCAGGACGTGGAGCGTATCGAAGTGATCCGGGGCTCCGGCTCCGGCCTGTACGGCAGTGATGCTATGGGCGGGGTTATCAATATCATCACCAAGAAGAACCAGAAGGAAGGCGGTTACGCCGGCACCCAGCTGGGCTCCCGGGAAAGTTCCGTCTACGGAGGCTATTCCACCGGGGATGTGGGCAAGCTGAACCTGAATTTCAACTACAACCTGACGGAAATCCGTAAGCAGGACGAAAACGGTGATACCAATATGTACGGGCCCAAACGGTACTTCAATTTCCAGGGCAATTACCGGTTCAACGACCACAGCGGCCTGGACTTTGGGGCTTCCTTCCTGAAAGAACAATACCGCTCCCTGACCCTGGGCACCACCTCCGCCAGCGATATGACGGAATGGTACGACAACAACCGGGCGGATTACCATGTGAAGTATTACGGCTTCGACAAGAAGAACGATTACGAAATCCAAACCTACTACAACCGGCTGGGGAAGGAATCCCGGAAACGGACCAGCAGCTCCTGGCAGGACTTTGACCACGCCAAGTATGAAACCTTTGTGGTAGAAGGGAAAAATACCTACCGGCCCAACACCCAGCATACCCTGACCTACGGGGCGGAGTACCGGAAACAAAAGGCTGGGGGCACCCGCCTGGGGGCAGGGGCCAGCAATCCCTATACGGAAACGTACCTGGGCATGAGCAAGACCTATTCTTCTGCCAGCGTGGAATCCTACGCCGCCTATTTGCAGGATGAATGGCAGCTGTCGGATAAGCTGTTCTTTGTGCCCAGTATCCGCTTTGACCATCACGAAAGCTTTGGCGGGGAATGGTCGCCCCGGGCCGGCCTGACCTACAATCTGAGCCAAAATGCCCGCATCAAGACCAACTACGGCTTTGGCTACCGGGCTCCCAGCATTTTCGAACTGTACTCCCATATGGACCGGAATATGGGCCGGATGCAGGTACAGGTTTGGGGCAACAGCGAACTGGAAGCCGAGAAATCCCGGACCTTCGATATTGACCTGGAAGCCGAGAAGGGCAAGAGCACGGGCAAACTCACTTATTTCCACAACAAGATCAGCAATATGATCGACAGCGAGTTCCTGGGCCGCTTTGGCCGGGCAGTCCGGTACCGTTACGTGAACATCAACAAGGCGGTGATGGACGGCGTAGAAGGGGAATACGGCTATCGTTTCGACAAGCATTGGGACGCCAAGCTGAACTTTACCTACCTGGACGCCAAAGACGGCAACACCAACGCCCGGCTTACCGGCCACGCCCGGATGAACGGACTGGTGGAGTTAAACTGGACCGACGCCAAACCCAATCCCTGGACTGCTTCCCTGTACAATATGTGGTATAAGGACTACCTGGATGGGGAAGGCAAGAACTATACCTACAGTACCACTAACTTTGTGGTGACCAAGGACCTGAACAAGAACACCCATATTTATGCCGGGGTGGACAACCTGTTCAACAAGACCTTCTCCTACGAGGATGCGTTCTCCATTTACGGGCGCACCTGGAGAGCAGGCGTGGAATTCAAATTCTAAGGAGGCTATTGATGAAAAGCATCGTTTTATATTCTTCTCGGACCGGAAATACCAAAATGGTGGCAGAGGCCATTGCCTCTGCCCTGCCCAAGGGCACACCCTGCCTGGATATCCAGAAATTGCAGGAGCCCTTGGACGCCTACGACTGCGTGTTCATGGGCTACTGGGTGGATAAGGGAACGGCGGACGCTGCCTCCCAAAAGGTCCTGGCCCAGCTGCACAACCCCCATGTGGCCCTGTTTGCCACCCTGGGCGCCAATCCCAAAGGGGAGCACGCAATGAAATGCCTGGAAAACGGCGCCGCCCTGCTGCCTCCAGGCCAAAAACCGGAAGCCTGCTTCATCTGCCAGGGAAAAGTGGATCCCAAGCTCATTGAAGCCATGTACCAGCGCTTTCCGCCGGAAAGCCTCCACGGCAGAAATCCTGCCAGCGAGGCCCGGCATAAGGCTGCCTCCACCCATCCGGACGCCACGGATCTGAGAGATGCAGCGGCTTTTGCCCGGGAGGTGCTGCTGTCCATCCAGGCGGGGAACTAAGGAGGAATTATGGACCTGAAAAGTTATTTTAATCAGTTGACAACCAAGGAGCGGGAACTGCAATTTGGCCGTAAGGCCGCAGACCCTCTGCGGCACGCCTTTGACGTGAAACGGGTGGTGCATGCCGGCATGAACGGGGAAATGGTGCCGCCGCCCCTGGCCCAAAAGACCTGGCAGGACCTGATGCACCAGAAAGTCCAGGGACATCCCACCCAAATGGCCTATTTCCATATTCCTTTCTGCAAAACCAAATGCCTGTACTGCGGCTTTTTTCAGAACGGAACGGACCAGGCGGCAGAAGATGCCTATATCAAACGTCTGATTCGGGAAATCGAAATGGATGCTGCCCTGCCCAGACTCAGCGGGGCGCCCATTCAGGCCGTGTTCATTGGGGGCGGTACGCCCACCTCCCTGTCTCCGGAAAATGCTGGCCGGCTGCTGTCCACCATCCAGAACTGCCTGCCCCTGGCCAACGATTATGAGCTGACCCTGGAAGGGCGGATCCACGACCTGGTGCCGGAAAAAATGGACGTGTGGTTTAAAAACGGGGTGAACCGGATGTCCCTGGGGGTCCAGTCCTTCAATACGGAGGTGCGCCGGGCCGTGGGCCGGCTGGACGACCGGGAGGAAGTGCTGCGCCGGCTGCAAACCCTGTCCTCCTATAACCAGTGCTCGGTGGTCATCGACCTGATGTACGGCCTGCCCCTGCAAACCCAGGAGGTCTGGCAGGACGACGTGAAGACCCTGGTGGACTCCGGCATTGACGGGGCGGACCTGTACCAGCTGGACGTATTTGAACAAAGCGACCTCCATGTGTACATCCAAAAGGGCAAGCTGCCTCCGGCGGCTACCACCCAGGAGCAGTCTGCCATGTTCTCCTTTGGCAAGAACTATCTGGAAGCCCAGGGCTACAAGCGGCTGAGCTACTGCCACTGGGCAAGAAACAACCGGGAACGGAGCCTGTACAATACCCAGGCCCGCTGCGGAACCCACCTGTTCCCCTTTGGCTGCGGGGCAGGGGGCCATGTGGACGGCCTTTCCACCATGCTGGAGCGCCGGCTGCCGGCCTACCAGGCCGCCATTGACCAAGGGAGAAAACCTCTGATGTTCCTGATGCGCCAGTCCCCCTATGCCCCTTTGGCAGAAGTGATTATGGGGCAGATGAACCAGAGCCGGCTGGACCTGCAAAAGCTGATCCGTATGGAACCCCGGCTGAAAGGGTTGGAATTTTTGGGCTCCCTGTGGGAGGAATATGGCCTGTGGCAGGATAACGGCTATCTGTACCAACTGACGGAAGCAGGGCAGTTCTGGCAGGTGAATATGACCCAGACCCTGCTGGAGAGTGTGGAGCATCTCCTGGGTGGTTCCAGCCAAATTCACCAGAAAAAAGTGGCCGCCCAGGGCTGATTTTCCGCCCCCTGAAAAATCTTAAAAAAAGTTTTAAAAAGTTGTTGACAGAAACCCCCATCTCTTATATAATACTTTTTGCAACGCACTAGCGATGCAAATTCCCCGATAGCTCAATGGTAGAGCACTCGACTGTTAATCGAGTTGTTGTAAGTTCGAGTCTTACTCGGGGAGCCAATGGCCGGATGGTCAAGCGGTTAAGACACCGCCCTTTCACGGCGGTATCGGGGGTTCGATTCCCCCTCCGGTCACCATTTTCCCGGGCGATTAGCTCAGCTGGGAGAGCGTCTGCCTTACAAGCAGAATGTCGGCAGTTCGATCCTGTCATCGCCCACCATTTTTTTTTGTAAAAACTGCAAAGTGATTGACGACGGGGCGTAGCTCAGTTTGGTAGAGCACCTGCCTTGGGAGCAGGGGGTCGTAGGTTCAAATCCTGTCGCTCCGAGGGTCACCATAACAGCTTTATGCGAACTCTTCACCTTGACCGGATTGGCCAGGGTGGGGAGTTCTTTTTTATAGTTGTACTGGATCTCGATGGAGTCGTCGTTGACGATCACGCAGCGGACCAGGGATGACAGGAGGATCTCTTTATAGCGGTCCTCCTGTTTTAACTGCCGGGAAATGGCAAAAAAGAAAAACTCTATCTGCTGCTCCGTCAATTTCCCTCCTCTGTCCATCAGCTGTGCCCGGCTGAGCGCCGCTTTTAGGTCTCTGAGCCGACTTTCGTACTCACGCATATGATTACATAGGGCTTCCGAAAAAGCCCCGTTATCAATGGCTTTTAGGCAGTTGTCCAGCTTCTTGGACAGGTCAGTGACCTGGGCTTTGAGAGACTGGACCTCCAAGGACTCCCGGCGCTCTTTTTGGATGGCGATGGCCTGCCGGGCAATGGCCTTGATGGCATCCGGCTGGCTCAGGATCTTGGTGGTCACCTGGACCACCTGGTCCTCCAGCTTGTCGGTCCGCACGGGCCGGGAAGGGCATCCTGATCCATCGATGTGGTGCTGGCAGTTGTAATAGTAGTAGACGCAGCCTCCTTTACTTGTGCCGCTCTTGCCTACCATGGGGCTCCCGCATTGGCCGCAAAAGACCTTGCCAGTCAGCATGTAATTTTCGGACCGTTTGGCCACGCCCTTGTGGCGCTTGCGGCTCTTGCGGAGCTCCTGGACAGCATAAAAGGTCCTGTCGTCCAGGATGCGGGGGACGACTCCCGTACGGCGGACGTCACGCCAGCTAAAGGTGCCGATGTATCTCTCATTGCTTAGCAGCCTGGTGATGCTGTTGTGGTTAAAGGCACTGCCCGTAGCCGTCCGCTTGCCCTCTGCATTGAGGATGCGGCAGATAGAGGCAGGAGTCCGACCGTCCAGGATCATCTGATAGATCCGACGGACCACCAGGGCGTTGGGCTCATCGATGACCAGGTGGTGGTCATCGTCCAGCTTGTACCCCAGGGGGACGATCCCGCCGGGCCACTTGCCTTCCAGGGCGTTTTCCGTCATGCCCCGGACGACGTTCTCGGCCAGTTCCACGGAGTAGTACTCGGCCATACCCTCGATGACAGACTCCAGCAGGATGCCGGAGGGATCGTCGGCGATGTTTTCCATGGCGCTGACCACCTTAACGCCGTATTTTTTGAGCTTGTGTTTGTACTTTGCGCTGTCGTACCGATTACGAGCAAAGCGGTTTAGCTTATATACGAGCACCGTGTCAAAGGTCATACTGGCAGCGTCTTTTATCATCAGCAAAAACTCCGGCCGTTGATCGGATCTCCCGGTCATGGCCCGGTCCGCATAGATATGCAGCACCTCCAGCCCGTTGCGCTTGGCGTAGTCCTCACAGACACGGATCTGTCCCTCGATGGACTCCTCCCGCTGCCGGTCAGAGCTATATCTTGTGTAGATGACACATTTTTGCCCCATAAAAATAGCCTCCTATAGCATGCAGGAGGCGGAAATGGTATAATATCTGTACATGATCAGCCTCCGCTAGATTGTGTGCATCCCTGCCCGTGTTGCCTCACGGGTGGGGATTTTTTATTGCCTGTTAGAGCTCAAAACCCCGGAGGTCCCGGGTAAACTTGCGCTCGACGGTGGTATAGGCATCCCGGGCTTCCGACTTTTTACCGTCAAAGTCTTGGGCCTCCATGATCTTGAGCTGTCCGTCCTTGACGCTGATCAGCCGGATGGATGCCGTGCCGGTCATGGTGGAGGAGGGACTAAAGACAGTCCCCTGGCGCTGGTGATTTGGGCTGTAGGCCACAAAGAGCACATAGTCAGCCCCGGCCCGCTGGCCGATTTTGGCGCAGTCGTCGTTGTTGATGTCCTTGATCCGGTTGTCCTCGCAGTAGACCCGGCCCACCTGGTTGGTCTTTTGACGGTCCATCAGCTCCACGTCCTTGCCCTTAAACATGGCATTAAATGAGCTGTCAAAGTAGGCTGCAGCCTTTTGGGCGTTGCCCCAGGCCATGGGGGCCCGGATGATCTGCATGACTTTGACCTGCCCGGCGGCCAGAGACACCGACTGCAGCAGCATTGCAAAAAGCATGGTAACCAGGATGATGATCTTTTTCATTTTTTATCCTCCTCAAATCGTGACAGCTGGTGACGAGTGGTGACGGTTTGTCACTCTCCGTCCTTGATATAGATTTCTGGGTCCTCGGCAATCCGGTAGGTCTGGCTGGATCCATGACAGGCCGACTCTACGGAGCAGACATCCGCCCCGTCTTTGCCGCCCAGGTCCCCGCCCTTGAGGTGGCGGATCTCATGCCATGCAGCCGCCTTGCGGTCCGCCTCCGACAAGCTCCGGTTGATGATGATGGTGTAGCTGTCGTCGTCGTTTTCGTGGACCAGGGCCGGGACCCGGCGGGGGAGGTCCTGATAGGTGATGATGATCATATCACTTTCCCTCCTTTGCCTTGAGCCCCTGGATCAGGTTGAGCACAATCTTGATGTCCTCGGGGGACAGGTCCCGGCTGGCATCAAAGAGGATACGGCCGTTGGGATTGTCCATCAGCTCCTGGGCCATGCGGACTGTCTCCGGATCCCGGTAGTAGGGCTCCTGCTCCTGCCACTTCCGTTTCATTTCCTCGGTGCTCTGGTACTCCGACTTTCCCAGCAGCCACATAGGATTCAGGCCTAGCTCTCTGGCTATAGCCTCGATAACCGGTAGCTTGATCTTTGCAAAGGTGCCTTTTTCATATCTCGTTATGGTCGACGCTGCGACACCAATCTTTTCGGCTAGCTCCTTGCCGCTCAAACCCGCCTTGGTGCGGGCCTCTGTGATCCGTTTACCTATCTCCTCATTGCTCATGGCGACCATTTTCCCGACCTCCTTTATGGCAATATTATATCATATATAATTGCGCTGTGCATAATATTTTTAAATTTAATCAAAATATTTTTGCGTAGAGCATTGACTTATTACAGTGGGTGTGCTACCATAATAACCGTAAGGATTGCGCAGAGCAATCAAGAAGGGAGGAGCACTATGATAAACGAGCGGAAAATTAAAGCCCGCATGGTTGAAATGGGCTTGACTCAAAAGGATTTAATGGGCCCGGACTGCTTAGATTGCGCCTTATCTACTGTCAGTCAAAAGTTAAACGGGCGTCGGTCTCTTACTTTACCACAAGCCGAACGGCTTGGCCGGAAACTAGAGCTAAACGACCTGGAATATTTTGACTTTTTTTTTGCAGACAAGATTGCGTAGAGCAATCAGCGGAGGCTGACTATGTATGATCTGATTGATTTTATCAGTCATTACGTCCAGGCACATCAGACAGAGTATGAGGCCTGGTTGAGCACCCACAAGGGAGGAGGCGAGGAACATGAAACAACTGGAGGGGAGAGAGGCCATCATGGAGGACAATTTCCGCCACAACACCCGGCTGTGGCGCATGCGTAGAGGACTATCTCAGAGAGCTGTCAGTGAGCAGCTAGAAGGCCACTCCACGATTTTTGATTACGAGCGGTACGCTCTCATCGCCCTGGATCCGGGCCTTAAGCAGAGGTATGCAGACATACTGGGCATCCCGATCCAGGCGCTGTATAAGGATTACGTCGAGATGCCGGTGCATCTGACCGACATCGACCAGGCTATCTGCCGGGACAACCTAGAGGCTATCCGCAAGGCTCACGGCAATAGCATCCCCGACTTTGCCGAGCAGATCGGCGTGTCCAGCGCTGCTTACAACGCATACTGTCACGGCGGTATCATCAGCCTGCATTGCTTTTGGGTCATCGTGGACCATCTGGACATAGATCCCTGGCTGCTGGCCACGGGCAAAACTCATAAGGAGGGATGATAATGACAAGACGTAAAAAGCTGGCTGCCGTTGTCCTGGTGCTGGCGGGCATGACTCTCTTGAGCCATGGCGTGGACGCTGTAGAGCGGGAGCACCGGCCCTATGAGACGGTATCCCGGGTGGTCCAGCCCGGACAGAGCCTGTGGGACATCTGCTCCAAGCTGGACAGCAGCGAGGACATCCGGACCATCATCGACCGGGCCCGGGTGGACAACGATGTGGACGATCCCGGCAACATGCAGCCGGGGAAGGTCCTCATGATTAGGTTTAAATGGAAAAATAAAAGCCACCGGCATGTGGGAGCCGGTGGCAGGTGAACCTTTACTCTGGCAAGAAAGGTTACCTCTATTTTACCACAATCGGAGGAAGAAAGCATGAAAATCCAAAACTGCGAAAGAATCATGACCGTCGAGCAGATGCAGGACCGGGACGCCTGGCTCAAGATCCGGACGTCCGGCATCGGTGGGAGCGACGCCGGGACCATCATGGGGAGTAACCCATGGAAAAGCCCGTACCAGCTGTGGCTGGAAAAGACCGGGCAGGTAGAGGCGGAAGACATCAGCAATAAGGGCCCCGTCTACTGGGGCACCAAGCTGGAGCCTCTGATCGCCCGGAAATTTACCGAGGAGACCGGCAAGAAGGTGGAGCGCCTGGGGATGCTGCGGCACATCAGCGACCCCTGGATGCTGGCCAACGTCGACCGGATGGTGATGCACGAGGACGCCGGGCTGGAGATCAAGACCACCAACGCCTTTAGAGCATCTGACTGGGATGGCGACAACCTGCCGGACTCCTACTACTGGCAGTGCCAGCACTACATGATGTGTACCGGCATGCCTCTCTGGTACATCGCCGTGCTGATCGGGGGCCAGGATTTCCGTTGGAAGGAGGTGCCCCGCTGCCAAGAGGACATCGACGAGCTCTACAAGAGAGAGCGGGCCTTTTGGACTGTCAACGTCCAGCAACACCTCATGCCGGAGATCGACGGCAGCCAGATGACCAAAGACGCCCTGATCGAGAGATACCCGGGCGGGGGCACCGACGTGGTGGATCTCCCAAAAGAGATGGACCTGCTCCTGGCCATGCGGAGCAGCCTCACCGATGACATCGATGACCGCAAGGTCCGGCTCCAGCAGGTCAACAACCAGATCATGGCCATGATGGCGGACAACGAGGTGGGCATGACTCCGGCCGGGGCCCGGGTGACCTGGAGACCCCAGGCGGGGCGGACGACCATCGACAGTAAAAAGCTGGCCAAGGACTGGCCGGAGGCCTATGAGGCCTGCAAAAAAGTAGGCAAACCCATCAGAGTTTTACGTATCAAGGAGGCTGATGACGATGGCAACGACTAAGGGAGGAATTATGGCGAAACGGCAGGCACAAATGACCCAGACACAACCGCAGGCGAAAGAGTCAACTGCGGCATTGATGAACATGTTGCTGAGCACAGAAGGGTATCAGAAGCGGTTCGATGAACTGCTGGGCAAAAGGTCCCCGCAATTTATCAGCAGCATTGTGAGCCTCATGAACGCGGACAGCGCGCTTATGGATGCCTTCCATGATGCTCCTGTGACCATTATTCAGAGTGCACTCCAGGCAGCATCCTTTGACCTTCCCATTAACCCGGCGCTGGGATATGCGTACATTGTTCCTTTCCGCAACAGCAAGCGGAACCGGATGGAAGCCAGCTTCATTATGGGATATAAAGGCATGCTCCAACTGGCCCTGCGGACTGGCGTATACAAACGGATCAACGTTGTGGATGTTAGAGCTGGCGAGCTGAAATCTTATGACCGCCTCCGTGAGGACATTGAATTGGAGTTCATAGAGGACGAGGACGAACGGGAGAAAGCGCCAATTATCGGCTATGTTGGTTATTTCCAGATGGTTAATGGCATGGAAAAGACCATTTACATGACCGTCAAACAGCTGCAGGCCCACGAAAAGAAGTTCCGTCACGGTAACTACATGAGCCGTGGGTGGAAAGAAAACCCCGACGCAATGATGAGAAAAACCATCATGCGTAAACTCATTGGAAAGTGGGGCCTGATGTCCGTTACATATCAGAGTGCGGATCCTGCTACCTTAAGGGCAGCACAGGCCATCGCCTCCGGCACTTTTGACGATGAGGACCGCCCGGAAGATGTGGTTGATGTGAGTGCCGGGACGGATGAAGAAAATATTCAGACGGTACAGGCCCAGGAACCTATCGACCCGAACACACCGTTTACAGCTGAAGAAATGGGAGATAAATAAATGGCCAAGGGAAAGAAAGTCATCGAGATTTTTAAAATCGACAGTCCTGTTGGAACTGAGAGAGTCATCATTGACTACCGGGAGACGGGCGAGGGGGTGAGCTCCACCCTTTGTCTGGCATCCAGCGAGCTGCCCCGGCCGGAATTTTACACGGCCATGGCTGCCATGCGGACCGTGTTTTTAAAGCATGCCATGATCACGCTGGACAAGGTGACGGAGTTAAAGGTGGAGGACACCGTCCGCCGTCTCTTTGTCACATCGGTCTCTGTCTCCGAGTCCTCTAAAAACGGCAAGGTGCTCAAGATGACCGGCAGACTCTACTGCCCGGGGCTCAAAGGCTACGCCACCATCGCCCTGCCGCCGATCCCCATGATGGACATGCGGGACGATGCCGACCGGAAGCGGGTGCAGACGCTGCTCTTGGAGGCTGAGGAGTACGTCCAGGGCAACCGGGCCCAGGCGACGCTGTTTGATGATGGCAGGTAAATGCGGAGGGGCTTCTCTCCGCACTAAGGTGGTGATGATATGGGACGGCCATGGATCAAACTGAGCACCGGGATGTTTGACGATGAGAAAATCAAGCTCATCAAAAACATGCCAGAGGGACGGTCAATCCTGCTCATATGGGTAGAGCTCCTCTGCTTTGCTGGTAAGACTGATAATGATGGCGTTTTCCTGCTGACCAAGAAAATCCCTTACAACGAGGAAATGCTGGCCAGCATATTCCAGGAAAATGTCGCTACAGTCCGTTTGGCACTCAAAACATTTATGGACTTTGGCATGATGGAGCAAATCGAAGGGGCCTATGCCTTGCCAAACTGGACAAAATACCAATCAGAGGCTGAGGCTATCGCCAAAGCCAAAGAGCGAAACAAGGAACGGCAGCAGAGATGGAGAGATAGACAGAAAAAACCACTTTTAGAAGCCACTTGTGAAAAACGTAACGTTACGGAGACGTTACGTAACGGAAATGACGAAAATAACCACTTTTTAAATGGAGAACAGGAAAACGTAACGTTACGGAGACGTTACGTAACGCCCCTAGAATTAGAAGAAGAAAAAGAATTAGAAAAAGATATATATAGCAGCTGCAGCAGCAACAACCACAAACAACGAAAAGTCAAAGACGGTCACCGTGCGGTCTCTGACTTTTACACCAAAAACATCAGGCCCACGCCGTCAGAGTACGAGCTCAGCTGTCTCCTTGATCTGGCTGATGAGTACAGCGATGAGTGGACCATCGAGGCACTCAAGGAGACCATCAAAGGCGGAGGGCGGGGACTGAGATACACCGAAAAAATCCTGGAGAGGTGGAAGACGGAAGGGTACAAGAGCCGACCGGCTGGAAAAAAACGCAGCGGCCCATCGACCCAGAGTCAGGAGACCATCGACCAGGCCAACGAGATACCGTTTTGAGGAGGAAAACCATGAAGATCTTTTACAGATGCAGTATTTGTGGCCAGTTTTTTAGCAGCGAAAAGGAGTGCTGCGAGCACGAGGAGCATGGCCACATCAAGGCGATAGAGATCGTCGGGCAGGAGACCAACAAGAGGGCAATCAATGCTGACGACAGGGACGGGATATGCTCTCTGCAAAAAGTCTCAGATCCTGACGAATGTCCATTTTAAGACGGGAGGCTGATTATGGACGAAAAAGAAAAAAAGAGCGATTACCACGAAATGCTGGACCGGATCCGGCAGAAGGCAGCGGGCCGGAGCAACATCATCCCGATGCCCCAGCCGGAGGACGGAATCCAGTGCGATGAGTGCGGCAGCACTGGATGGGTAGAGGTTGTCGAGGATGGCCACCGGTGCATGACCCATTGTCCCAAGTGCTGGGCCCGCCGCAAGGTGGCCCGGATGCTGAGAGCGACCGGGATCAATCCGGAGGACTACAAGCGGTACAGCCTCCGGAGCTTTGACCGGGGCCGGAGCCCGGAGGCGGCAAAGATGGCCAACCTGGCGCTCAGGTATCTCAATGAGCACACCAAGGGAGGCCCTGGCTTCGGAGTCTTCGGGGCTTCCGGGATGGGAAAGACCCACATCTGCATCGCAGTCTGTCTAGCTTTGACCCAGCACTTCGGGGAGCCACACCACTACTTTTCTTATCGGGCTGAGATCCCGGATCTGATAAAGGCGACCAGGAGCTACAGTCAGGACTACGATAATGCCATGGACCGCTGGAAAAATGCAGACAACCTGTACATCGACGACTTATTTAAACTGTCCGGCCGGGTACAGGATGGCCACCTGGGGGACATCGACCGGGAGGAGCTGAGAGTCGTCTTTGACTTGATCAATGCTAGGTACGTCAACCACAAGACCACGATTTTTTCGGGAGAGTACAGCATCAAGGACATCTCCCAGATCGATATGGCCCTGGGCAGCAGGATCTACCAGATGATCGAGCCATACGGGCTGTATGTGGCTGGCAAAAATCAGAGAATTGGAGGCAAGTAATCATGACTAACACCAAAAAACGTCGGAAACTACTGTGGGGCATGCGGATGATGATGAGAGACATCAAGCTGATCCACGGGTGGCATGAGCCGCTGCGCAGCTACATGCGGCTGTATCAGCCAAACGGTGGAAAGGGCGTCTATCGGATCCACATCAGACGGATTATCAGGGAGGCGGATGCAGAATGACGACAATCCTTTTTAACCTGGTATTACTGGCGCTGGCCCTGGATCTTATCATCTGGGGCATTGACCAGGGCTGGCACCTGGTCAACCGATATAAGACAGGCCAAGAGCTTAAACATGCGCTCATGACCAAGAGGTGGCTTGACCTGTGCGAGGAAAAGAAAGCCGAAGACGAAGCCCAAACGCAGCGTGCAGATGAAATCCAGAAATGGGGGCAGAAAAAGCCCAAGGTCAACGTGGTCCCACTGTGGCACCATAATCATGAGGGAGGCGACAGCGATGGTCATGCATGAGGGACTCAAGGACTTCTACCACCGGCAGCGGGTGTGCTGCCGGTGCGGCAAGATTTTCAGGATCCCACCGATTGGACGGTATCCCTACATCATGGTCCGGCATGGGCACAACCTCTATTTTTGTGGGGCGACGTGCAAACACAAATTTGAGGAGGCTGAGGGAAAATGACTGAGGAGCTTAAAGGCAAGACGCTGCACGGGGCTGAGATTTTAGACGTCAGCTACGGCAGGGAGGAGGTGCCGGAGGAGATCCAGGACATGGGCCGCAAATTGGGCCATGAGCCAAACACATCTACGGGGCTCTGGTTCCGTGTAATCTCCAAGGTCAATGGCAAGCGCTATCTGGCAGATCTGCGATGGACACCGGACGCAGGCAACGAGTGCATGATTTTCAAGTGCAATAAGAATGGCACCGTTCGCATCTGGGGAGCCACATCGTGCTACTCCAGACGTGGCATCCCGCTGACCATTCACAGCATCCTAAAGTGCATCGATGAGTTTGCCAAGGAGGGACAAAATGGATAAGGCTGAGGCAAATAAGCTGGCATGGTCCTACTGGGATATAGCCCAGCATTACATAAGTGCAGCTAACCAGATCATCAAGGTGGCGACCGAGATCCAGCCGGATCAGGACGACGATACAGACATGGAGCACATCGACCGAATCCATGATGTGCTGGCAAAGCTCAGGATGCAGCTGTGGCAGGATCTCCGCTTAGTGCGGATTGACATCGGCATCGTGGCCAAGAGGAGGGCAAAGCATGCAGGCGAAAGAGCACGATGATAAGAGACGGGTGGCCAGGTGCTCCGGGTGCCAGTTTATAAGCCCCCAGGAGTACCAGCCATACCCGAGGCTATGGATGTATCTGACATGCAAGGCGTGCGGGGACAAGATCCTGGATCTGGCCGCATGCCCCCAGGACGTGACAAGAAGGGAGAGATAAAAATGGCGATGGAAGAGATGGACGACGATCTGTTTTACGACAGCTATCAGCTGGTTAGTGACTTGCCAGATCGGGACCTGCTGGAGCAGCTGGCCGAGGAGAGTGCAGAGCTGAGTCAGGCAGCACTCAAGCTCATCCGGGCCAGCAGGATGAGCCAGAACCCGACTCCGATCAGCAAGGACGAAGCACTGGCCAGCCTCAAAGAGGAGGCAAACGATGTGCTGATGGTCCTGGAGATTTTAGGCCTGGCCAACCAGGGTGACGTCCACGACTGGAGAAAGTTGGTCAGATGGGCCGAACGGCTCCAGGAAGCCAACGAGGAAAAGGAGGCAGCCAATGGTTGTGCGGAATGATGAGCATTATGCGGACCCGACCGCCGGGAAGGTGATCGAGGACCTGGCAAAGCAAGAGCCGGATCCACACAAGGCAGAGGACACAGAGCGCATGGACAGATCTCTGGCCATTGCCAAGTCGGCATTTAAACTGGCAGGATTTGAGGTTGTCGGACGTATCGTCCTGCGCAATGTCAGGACCGGACGGATTTACAGATAGGAGAGTGGTAAAGATGGAGACTGCAGGTATCTTTTTGCTGGGAGCAGTAACCGGGGCGTCCTTTGCGGCGCTCCTGCTCTGTGCTCTTGCCTTGAGCCGCAAGTGGGAGGATTAACCCATGGGACGTAAGCATTTTGTGAGATTTAAGAGGAGCCGGTTTGACAGACAGCTCATTGACACCTACACCTACGAGCAGATCATCAGCCATGGTCAGCCAGCTATGAGGACGACCAGAGGCCGGACTCCCGTCAGCGTCAAGGCATCTGACCTCTACTATGGACGCTGCGCCTACTATGGAAGGCTGCTGACCGCCACCAACTGGCACTGGATGAGAGATGAGTACGGGCAGATGGTCAAAAAATGCAACAACGAGAGATCTTGTTATAACCGGAGATCAGAGATTTCCGAGAAGGCTTTCAGGAAGGCTTTCAGGAAGGCGGTGAGGTGCAAATGAGCGTCAGAGTCAGCCGGAACCTTGGGAAATGGAAAGTGGAGATCTGTGTCATGGGCGAACCTGTGGCCCAAGGCCGTCCAAGGTTTAGCCAGATTTGTGGCCATGTCACTGCCCGGGATCCGGAAAAGAGCAAAAACTACAAGGCTCTGGTGCGGTCAGAGGCCCAGCGGATCTATGAGATGGATAAGGCATTTACCCCCATTGATGGTCCTTGCTCCATGATGCTGACAGTTGGCCGCTCTGTCCCCAAGTCATGGAGCAAGAAGAAGCAGGCTATGGCCATCAGGGGCGAGATCAGACCGACCAGCAAGCCAGATCTGGACAACTATGTCAAGGGCATCCTGGACGCCATCAACACGGTTATCGTCAAGGACGACAGCCGGGTGATTGGTATCAATGCCATAAAGATATACCAGTCTAATCCTGGCGTGGATATAGTTATCGAGGAGAATTAAAATAGTCCTGCCAGGACTATCGCTTTACTAGCAGACAGGAGGAGATAAGATGCAGCACAATGACTACGTCAACGCAGTCAAGGAGTATCTGGAGAGGTACGACGAGTTTAGTCAATACGTCAAGGTGACCAGGCAGGAGATCCACTACTGTGAGACCCTGCTGGCCCAGGATGCCGCTCCTGCATCTCCCGTCCTGTCATCTGCAGGTGGTGGGGGCGGCGAGAAGCAGAGCGTTGAGGAGCGGGCCTTTGCGGCCCACGAAAAGCTGAGGGACAGGATCGCAGGCTACGAGCAAGAGCTGGCAGAGATCGAGCCACTGCTACACAAGGTTGAGAGCAGCATGGAGGCGCTCAAGTCTTTTAATAGCCTCCAGTACCACATCCTGGAGGCACGCTATCGCAAGCGACACTCCTGGGATGCTGTGGCCATGGCCTGCAACGTCAGCTACAGTACCTGCAGAGCCCAGGCCCAGGACGGACTGGTGAGCCTGACACGCATGGTCTTCGGGCCAAAGGCTGTACCGTTTCAGACCAGCATTGTTTTCTTCCATCAGGATTAGCAGAGCTCTAGCAGTTTTCGAGCAATTCTCCGGCAGTTTTCCGCTAATCTCCATCGTTCAGGGCGGCTTTGAGGTGATATGATGATAGCATCAACAGCAAAGGACAGAGTCATGCATGCGCATGGCTTTTTCTTTTATCTGGAGGTGGAGACAATGCTCAAGCGTACATGTCCCATCTGTGGACGCATACACAACCAGGGCGAGCAGTGCCCCATGGCCAAGCGTCGGCATAAGGAGTATGACCGAGATCATCGGGACCGAGCACGGGCTGGCTTCTACCACTCAAAGGAGTGGACAACCCTACACGACATGGTCAAGGAGCGATTCCACGGCATGGATGCCTATGAGTGGTGCGTCAACCATCGCATCGTCCCAGGCACCATCGTCCACCACATCATCCCGCTGGCCGAGGATCCCGAGGGATGTGCTGACCTGGACAACCTTATCCTGCTCAGCGCAAAGACCCACAAGATGGTCCATGATCAGTACAGATCTGGGCACAAGCAGGAGATGCAAGCCAAACTGTTTGAGATTCTCCGCAAATTCAAGTGACCCGGGGGTGGGTCAAAAAAGTTTTTGGCGCCCAGGATAGGACCGCGCGATTTCTTTTCTTCCGCAAAAACGCCCCGATCGCCATTTTGATTTTAGGAGGTGAGACCCATGCCGACGCCACGGAAATCCACGAAGCTGACCCGGAAGCATATGGGCAAGGATGAACGGCTGGACCGGGAGCTGGCCGAGAACCAACACAAGCTCCCACGGGATGGGCTGGACCCTCCCGAGTGGCTGGACCTGGAAGCCCGGAAGGAGTTCACCCGGGTGGTGACCGAAGCCGCCCGGATAGATCTGCTAGACAACCTGGATCTCTCCGTCCTGGCCGTCTATGCTGATGCCTGGTCCAATTACATTGCTCTCCATGCCATAATCCAGAAACAGGGCAATGTCATCGAGGTGGTTGGCTCCCAGGGAAATCGGACCCCGAAAGTCAATCCCGCATTGACCGCCCAAGAGATGTACGTCAAGCGGATCATGAGTGCATCCGCCAAGCTGGGCCTGGCCACCACGGACCGCCTGAAGCTGATCGTCCCGCAACAGCCGGAAAAGAAAGAAAACAAATTTTTGAAGCTGCTGCAGGCATGATAGACAGAACGACGGACTACGCCAAACTGGTCGTGAGCGGGAAACGACTGGCAGGGCGGTCAGAATACCTGTGCTGCAAGCGGCACCTGGACGACATGGAACGGGGGAAGGATTTCCTGTACATCTTTGATCCGGAGATTGCTGAGAGGCACATCAACATAGCCAACACACTGACCATCGGGGAAGGGATGGAAGAAAAGCCCCTGATGACCCGGGGCTTTCAGAATTTTATCATCGGCTCCATCTTTGGATGGAGAAAAAAACGGTCCAGGGAGCGGAGATACCGGGAGGCCTACATACAGATAGGACGCCAAAACGGGAAATCGTTCCTGGCCGGGGAAATGGTCAACGATTTTGCTACTTTTTCAGGCTACAAAGAAGGCAAGATCTACTGCACTGCAACCAAGTATGAGCAGGCGAAAATCGTGTGGGATGAAGTCGCCAAATTTATCAGGGCGGATAAAGAGCTATCTGAGCTGTACAAAATCAAAGAGTACAACTCCACCATTGTAAGTAAAATAAACGGAACCGAAATCAAAGCCATCGGCAGAGACACCAAGTCAGCTGATGGCTTTCGGTCTATCCTGGCAATCGTTGACGAATATCACGCACATGCCACGAACCAGATGTACAAGCTGATGCTGGATGGGCAGATCAAGGTGGACAGCGCACTGACCATGGCCATCACCACTGCAGGGTTTAACCTCAATGGCCCCTGCTACCAGCAATATCTTTTTTGTAAAAAGATCCTGGACGGTGCCATCAGCAAGGACTCCCTGTTTATCTACATTGCTGAAATGGATCCCGATGATGACATTTGGAAGCCAGAAAACTGGGCCAAGGCCAACCCGCTGATCCTTTGGAAATCGGACACAGAACTGGACAAGGAAATGATGGCCAGAATGGCCGAGAAGGCCATCGACGCCCGAGAAAAGCAGGGCGCCGACCTCGTCAATTTTCAGACGAAATCACTGAATACCTGGGTAACCTACACGGGCGGCTGCCTGATTCCGGCGGACCAATGGAAAGCATGCGAGTCAGATCTGACCATAGCTGACATGGCTGGCCGGGAATGCTACCTGGGCATTGACCTGTCCAGCGGCGGGGACCTGACGTCCATTGCGCTGCTGTTTCCCCTGGAGGATGACCGGGTCTATCTGTGGAGCAAGTCCTACATGCCGGAGCTCCGGCTGGCTGAACATGAGCGGACCGACGAGGCCCCGTATGGCCCGTGGTCCAAAAATGGGCTGATCACCCTGACCTCTGGCATGTACGGCATCAAGACCGACTATCATGCCATCATCGAGGACCTGCGTCAGATCATCCAGACCTACCAGATCCATGTGGCCGGGTGCGGCTACGATGCTCACAATGCTGCAGCCTTTCTGGCGGATTTGGAGGGCGTCCTGGACTGCGATTTGACAGAAGTCAAGCAGTCAGCCCGGAGCCTCAACGACTGCGCCAAGGATTTCCAGCTGTCAGTCGAGGCCAACCAGGTGCGGTACGACAAGCACAACAGCCTGCTGACCTGGTCTATCATCAACGCCATCATCAGTGCCCCCAACAGCTTCGGGGAGATCAAGGTGGACAAGATGACGCAGACGGACCGCATCGACCCTGTGGACGCCATCTTGGATGCCTGGAAAATCTGGTTTGTCATGAAAGACGATGCCAAGGTCAGCGGGGAGGAAGCCCTGGATACCTGGTTAGGGATTACAGAACCGGAGGAAACGAATAAATGAATTTTATCGAAAAGATAAAGAAAAAATTTACCAACAGCTCTGCTGATACGGTCAGTCTGTCCGACATCAACGAGCTGTTTTTTAATGGGGATATGCGGCAGTACGGGACAGATCTCTCCGAGATCACCTACTTTACCTGCCTCAAAACCCTGTCAGAATCCATCGGCAAGATGCCCATCTACCTCATGGATCAGGATAAGAACCGGGTGCAGTACCATGACGCCATCCGGCTTTTTAGTGCCCGGCCCAACCCGTATCTGACGCCGGTCCAATTTTTCACCTACATGGAACGGTGCCGGAACCACTACGGCAATGCCTATGCCTACATCGGCACGGACAGCCAGGGCCGCATCGTTGGCCTGTATCCTCTCAACCCCCAGCAGGTACAGATCTATGTCAACGACACCGACGTCTTTACCAGCCGTGGCTACTACTACAGCTACATGGACTCCCGGAGCGGCAAGAGCTACCTTTTTCGACCGGAAGAAGTAGTCCACATAAAAAGCTGGATCACCACCGATGACGGGCTGGCCGGGAAGAGTGTCCGGGAAATCCTGGCCACCAACATGGCCGGGGCCAAGGCCAGCCAAGCCTTTTTAAACAACTTATACCAGCACGGGCTGACCGCCAACGCTGTGGTCAAGTATGTGGGCGATCTCAATGCCGAGAAGCAAAAATTACTGCTGCGCCGCCTGGAGGAACAGGCCAAGGACAACAACCGGCGCATGATCACCCTGCCGGTAGGATTTGACATCCAGACCCTTGATCTCAAGCTGACCGACAGCCAATTTTTTGAACTCAAGCAGTACAATGCGCTCCAGATCGCCGCCGCCTTTGGCATCAAGCCGAATAGCCTAAATGACTACAGCAAGAGCAGCTACGCCAACAGCGCCGCCCAGAACCTGAGCTTTTACGTCGACACTCTGCTCTACAACATCAGCCTATACGAGCAGGAGCTCAACTGTAAGCTGCTGACCCAACAGGAGCTGCAAAAGGGCCTTGGCTTTAAATTTAATGTCCAGGTGATCTTGCGGGGCGATCCGAGCCAGCAGGCAGACATCCTGCAAAAATGCGTGGCCTCTGGGATCTATAGCCCCAACGAGGCCAGAAGACTCCTGGATATGCCTCCCGTGGATGGCGGGGATGTCCATGTGATCAACGGATCCATGGTGGACGTCAAAGATGTGGGCATCGCCTACAAACAGAACTCCACAACGAAAGGAGGTGAGGGAGAATGATCGACATCCGAAACAGCGCCGAAGGGGCCGAGATCCACATCAACGGAGACATCATCGACGATATGGACGGAGAATTTGTGAGAGCCTGGGGAATCGAATCCGGCTTTGACTGGCCGGACAACATCCGGAAGCAGTTGGACCAGATCGACACCAACATGCCGCTGACCGTCTACATCAACAGCGACGGCGGCAGCGTCCAGGCAGGTGTGGCCATCGCCAACATGATTGCCAACCACAAAGGGCTGACGACGTCGGTCGTGGAGGGGTGGGCGTGCAGCATCGCCACCGAGATCTTTTTTGCGGCCAAGGAGCGGAAGATCCCGGCCAACAGCTACCTGATGATCCACAAGCCAAGCTGTGTGGTCAGCGGAAACAGCGACGATTTACTCAAAGCGGCGGAGACTCTGAACACCATGCAGGATGGAATCGAGGCCGTCTACCGCAATGCCGCACGCCAGGGTGTGACGGCTGAACAGATCCACGACATGGTGAACCGGACCACCTGGCTGACCGGGGAGGACGCCACCAAGTACTTTAAGGTTGAAGTCTTAAAGCCTACCCAGGCTGTAGCCAAATTTGGCAACGCCCGGAGCCTGCTGGACAAGATCCCGGCCGGGCTGTCCCTGGTGGACGCCAAGGAGGCTATGGCCAGGAAGCTGGAAGCTATGAAAAAGAAACAAGAACAGACTGACTATATCAAGGCTGCCCTTATGGCAGCAGAAGGGATTTGAACCTATGAAGAAATCTGATGAACTGAGACAGATCGTCGCCAAGCTGCGCAAGGAAGTCATGGACCTGCAGGGCCAGGAAGAAATGGACAAGGCAGCCGCCAAGGCTGTCGAACTGAACAATGCCATGCGTGACCTGCACACCCAGGAATCCGTGGAAGCCGCCGACCTGACCAAGGCCATGCAGCACCCGTCCGCTCCGGAAGGCGCTCCCATCAAGAGTGAAAACATGGCCAGACTGCGCAACCGTGTGTTTAACAAAATGGTGTTCGGGCGTCCCCTGGATGCCCAGGAACGGGAATTTGCAGATGCTGCAGGGACCCCTGGCCTGGTGGAAACCACTCCGGGCAAAGGCGGCTACATTGTGCCGGAAGAACAGATCTCTATCCTGCGTGAATATCGTCGGGCCAACCTGGCACTGCGCAGCTTCTGCGGCTATCAGACCGTGACCAGCGACACCGGTAAGAGACCGACTTTGTCCTCCGAAAAAGGCAAACTGGTGGCCTTTGACGAACTGAATGAAATCAACCAGGACGACCTGGACTTTGGCCAGATCACCTACAAAATCTCCAGCTACGGCGACATCATCCCCGTGTCCAACGAACTGGCTGCCGACAACAACATCAACCTCATGGAAGTCATCGGCCGCCGCTTTGCTACCAAGTCCATCAACACCGAAAACGACAAGATCCTGGCCAAACTGCCCAGCAAAGGCACTGCCATCACCGACTACAAAGGCATCCTCAATGCTCTCAACACCAAGATCGACCCGATGCAGGCCATCTCTGCCATCATCCTTACCAACCAGAGCGGGTTTGATTATCTGGACGAACTGACCGACACCCAGGGCCGCCCTCTGCTGACCCCGTCTCTGGCCGACCCGTCCATGATGACCCTCCGGGGCAAGATCATCGTCCCCGTGTCTGACAGCATCCTGGCCACCCCGACTGCAGGCATCCCGTTTTATGTAGGGGCTATGGCGGAAGCAGTGGCATTTTTTGACCGGCAGCAGGTGGCAATCGAAGCCTCCTCTGATGCTGGTTTTACGAAAAACGCCACCTACATCAGAGCAATCGAGCGCTTTGATGTCGAAGCCGACGATGCCGGTGCCATGGTGCTGTTGAACTACAAAGTCGGCGCATAACGAAAGGAGGGCTCTAAATGACCCTCGACGAAGTCAAGCAGCACCTGCGGGTGGAAGGCTCCGAGGATGATACCCTGATCACCAGCGAGATGGCCGCCGCTGAAAGCTACGTCAAGGATGCTGTCAGCAACTACGACACGCTCTACGCTGGGGATGCCGGATTTAAGGCCAAGGCCGACATGGTCATGCTGGCCATCGTCACCAACCTCTATGAGGACAGGGTTGGGGAGAAAAAGGACCTGGGCTACATCATCCAGTCCATGCTCCACCAGCTCAGCCTATGGGAGGGATGATCATGCTCAATCCTGCAAAGCTCAACAAGAGGGTCAAGCTGCTGCAGCTGACCCGGGGCGAGGACGACGGCTTTGGCGGCACAACCACCTGGACGGTGGCCGCCACCGTATGGTCCGAATTTTTAAAGGCCCGGGTATCCCCCGGCGTCATCGCTGATGACGGGGCTGCTGTCCTGGTCACCCAGGGTATGCGGATCCGGGCACGGTCCGACATAGACAAGGGATGGAGAGTCGAGCATGATGGCCATCAGTACGAGGTCTATGACGTGGATAGATCTGATCCGGAGATTTATGTGCTGACTACCCAGGAGGTGCGGCCATGAGCAAAGGATTTGTGATCCGGATGAAATCCACCGATGCTGTAGAGCTGGCAACCAAAGAGATAGATAGCTACTCCAAGGCAGTCCAGAGCCGCATCCGTGGAGTGATTCGCAAGGGCACCATGGCCATCTATGACTCCGCTGTCCGCATGGCCCCCATGGGCAAGACCGGCAACCTCAAGCGTGGCATCCGTTTCCGGTCCATCAACGACTGGCAGACCGGGGAAGTCGTGTCTACGGCTCCCCACTCCCGGGCTGTAGAGATGGGGACCGGGCCCCGTGTGACCTACCCCAACCCCAAGCTGGGAAAGCGGCACGCCATGAAGATGCCAGACGGCAGGTTTGTAAAGGGCGACATTTATAACGGCAAAATGCCCAAGCATCCGTTTATGCGGCCCGCCTACGTCAAGGAAAAAGACAAGATCGAGGCCGACATGAAGGAGGCGATCGAGCATGATACTGATTAAAGACGTCCCCCTGGTCCCTCTGCAGCAGGCCGTGTTTAAGGTCATCAAGGATGGACAGACCACTCCCGTCTACGGGGATGTAACCGAGGACACCAAACTGCCATATATCACCATCGGCTCAGTGACCATGAAACCCGAGGCCGTCAAAAACATGGTCCTGTGGACCGCCACCATTAACATCGATGTGTGGGCCGACACCAACGGAAAGCGAAAGGTCAACGACGTGCTCAATGACGTCTCCGCCCTGCTGTCCTACTACGGCCCCGCCCTGGCAGTGGACGGCTATAAAACCGTGTCTGCAAGCATCGATGTGATCGAGGCATTTCCGGAGGTCACCACCGGCTACCACGGGACACTAACCGCATCGTTTTTACTCAACAAGATTTAACAGGAGGATAACATATGACTATTACCGCTGAAGATTTAAAGAAACTCCCGACTCCCACAGCTACGGTGGAAGCCCAGTCCGGGAAGGATACTCTGCTTTACCTGGAAGCCCCTGGGAGCACTACCGAAACCCCGAAGTGGACTCTGGTAGGTGGCCAGCGTGACTGCACCCTGGACATGAGCTCCGATTCCATCGATGCATCCCACAAGACCAGCGGCGGCTGGCAGACCAAGCTGCAGGGCCTCAAGACCTGGAGCATCACCTATACGGGCCTGCAGGTTATGAACGACGACGGGGCGCAGATTATGGAATACGCATTTATGAACGGCAAACCCGTCCATGCCAAGATCGTATATCCCGACAAGAGCTATCAGCAGGGATGGGCGGCTGTGACCAAATTTAAAAAAGGCCTGGCCTACAAGGATGCAGCCACCATTGACGCCACACTGGAAGGCCAGGGCGAAATTTCCGAAGTAACCGCCGGAGCATAAGGAGTAAATCATGAAAAAGAGCATTGATATTAAGGTCGGGGACAAGACCTACTCTCTGATGTACAATACCAAGGCTCTGGCAGCAGCGGAGCGGTCCATCGGCCGCTCCCTTGTTTTTATGCTGGGGCAGGTAATGGTCAATCCGGCCATGGGCAACGCCATTAACATCGACTTTACTGTGGCCTGTTTAAACGCAGGACTCCAGGACAAGCCCAAGGATTTTGACGCCTATGACTTTATAGACGCCTACTGCGAGCAGGGCGGCAACCTGGACGAGCTCAACGCCTACATTTTTGAGGCTATCATCGCAAGCGGGCTTTTTATCAAAGGGGGCCAGGCGGAGACCGAGAAAGCGATCCAGACGTACCGGAGAGTCCTGGCACCCCTCGAATCCAAAGCGTAGCCGACTGGATCCAGGTGGCCGAAAAGGCCGCATTTACCATTGGCATCCACCCGGCGGAATTTGAGGACATGCAGCCGGGGGAGTTTTACCAGTGCTTTGAGGCGGCCCAGGAGGCTCAAAAGGCCAGGGACTGCCGCACGGCCTACTGGGTCAGCGTGCTATTGTCCCCTTACTCCAAGGAGCCCGTGAAGGTAAAAGACCTCATCGAACCCCTGTGGACCACTCCCCAGCAGCGGATGAGGAAAATGATGGAGGACAGAAAGGTCCTCATGGACGAGTTTGGACTGAATAAAGAGAAGGGACGGTGAAAACATGTCGACGATTGCAGACCTTTTGATCAAGATCGGGGCTGACAGCTCCGGGTTAAACAACGAACTCAAAAACGCCAAGGGCCAGATCGATAAGACTTTCGAGCCGTCCCCTATCAAGGGCTTTACGGAGGCCATCAACGGGACCTCCGCATCTGTTGAGGGTTTTGCCAGCAAGGTGGCCAAGGCCGCTGCTCTTGCTGGGGCTGGCTTTGGCTTTGCTCAGCTGATCAGCGGGGCAGTGGAGGCAGGATCCCGGATCCACGACCTGACGGAGGCCATGGGCATCTCTGCCGCCGAGGCATCTATGTTTAGCCGGACGGTGGCCATCGCCGGAGGCGACATCCAGACGGCCAGTACGGCCTTAATGAAATTGGACAAGACACTGACCGGGGGAGGGACTGCTGCCGAGAAGGCGCAGATCATGCTCCAGGCGGTTGGGGTATCTCTCCAGGACTCCAACGGAAAGCTACTCCCTGTCAACCAGCAGCTGGAAGCCCTGGCCGAAGGCTACCAAAAGGCCGCCAAGGCTGGCTACCAGCAGGAGTTTATCATGAACACCCTGGGGGCCAAGGGCATGGCCCTGGCAGGAACCCTCCGGGAGTACGCAGAGGCTAAGGAGCAGGCCGCCAAGATCAGCGGCATCGGTCTGGATCCGGATGAGATGGACCGGCTCTCCAAGGAGCTGACTACCCTCAAGATGCAGGCCAGCAGCATCGGCCTGGCTACCGGTGCCGCCCTGGCCCCCATCGTAGAGGCCTATCTGCCCTACATCATGACAGGCCTGTCCAACACCGCAAAATTTTTGGCGGCCAGCAAAGAACAAATTGTGGAGATCACCCGGGACGTTGTCGCCCTGATTGCCGTTTACAAGACTCTCCAGGCGCTCCAGGCGGCCAGCCGGGCCGTGGGCGGTCTCTTTGGATCTGCCGGATCTACGGCGGCCGAGGAGGCCCTGACTCGAGTCCAGGAAAAGGCCATTGAAAAGCGTATCAAGATGGTCCAGGCGGCGGCCCTGGCAGAAGAAAAGGCCTACTATCAGAGCCTGTCTACCATGCAGGCCACCGAGGCAGAAAAGACCGCCATCTACGCTAAGTTTGTAAAACAGAGAGAGATCCAGGCGGCGGAAGAAGCCGCTGCCATCCGCAACGCCATGACGGCTGCATATGCTCAGGTCAATGCGGCGGCAACGGAATCGGCAGCCGTCCAGGGCGCAGCCGGGGCCAAGGTGGCCGGACAGGCAGCAGTGACATCTGCAGCCATCGCCACTACGGGCACGGCGGCCACCGGGGCAGCTGTCAAGACGGTGGGAGCAGCGGCCACCAGCGTCACGGCCATCGGGACCATCAAGTCGGCAATCTGGGGACTAATCGGGGGCTGGATGGGTGTGGCGGCAGCTATCGCCTATGCCACCTACAAGCTCTTTGAGTACAAAAAAGCGCAATTTAACAAGGAGTACTACGAAGATGTAGTCCAGTACAATGGCCAGGACTATAAAAAAATTGATGGCCAGTGGAAGCTCCGGGAAGTCAATGATGCCGAGGCCATCGCCATGCGGGAGGGAACTTACAAGTACAGCGATGTGAGCGACGAGGACCTGGCCGGAGTCCTGGACCAGATGAACGAGCAGAAAAAACAGGAAGCCGAGCAAGCCAAGACAGGAGCCGAGAAACCGGCCACGGACAAAAGCATCGATGACTTTAAGGCCTCCATGGAGGAGGCTATGGCCAAGCTCCAGGCTGTGACCGACAAAGAGAGCAGCGGGGCCAAGGCATCTGTGCCCAAGACGGCCGCCGAGCCCAAGCCCGTAGAGGTCCAGGTCCCCATCGGACAGCTGGCAGCCCAGCAGGCCACCAGCGTGGAAGAAGGACTCCAGTGGATCAACCCGGATCTGACCAGTGACATGGAGCGGTCTTGTGCGTCCTTTGTGTCTACGATGTACGCCGCCGCCGGGGTCACCGGACTCTACACGGCCCGGGTGGATAATCTGGAGAGTGCTTTTGCCTCCAGAGGTGCCTGGTACAGTGCTGGATCTGGCTATGTGCCCCAGGTCGGGGACTTTGTATCCAGCGGCGAGCACGCTGGCATGTACATCGGCAACGACCAGGTAAGGAGCCGGGACTCTTCTGGTGGGGTGCGGACCTGGAGCCTATCCGGGTGGGACAAAGAGTTTGGCATAACCGGCTACGGATCCATCGCCCAGTTTACGGGCAACCAGACCGCCACCGAGAGCATGCTGCCCGACCAGCGCAAACAACAGGAGGCTCTCAAGAGACTCCAGGAGGCAAAAGACCGGGCACTCCAGATCTTTACGTCCATGCGGGATGCCATCGGCAAGGAGACCGGTACCACCTACGAGTCCGGCATGGCCGGGGTGGCGGAAGATGTCCGCAAAAAAGCCCAGGAGATCGCCCAGATCCAAAAGGACGGAGTCCCGGCTGATGCCATTAAGATGCTCACCGATGAGCTGGCCACTTACCAGACCACCATGATGGACAAGGTGGAAAAGCAGCGCAAGGAAAATCTGGACAAGCTGGTCGCTGATACGGCCAAGGCCAATGCCGAGGTCAGAGGCGACTACAAGAGCCTGGCAGATGCCGAGTATCAGAGCACCCTGGACGCTCTCAATAAAGAGCGGGACAAACGGCTTAAAAATGTGGCAAAAAACAAAGACGACAAGGAGGCCATGGCTGCCGTCGAGGATTGGTACACAGCACAGACGGAGGCGGCCGCTCAGAAACGGGCCGACGCCTACCGGGAGTCCTTTGACAAGCAGGTGGAGTACGCCATTAAGGCCCACGACATGATCCAGCTCCAGGGCGTCCTGAACAGTCAGGAAGGCAAGGACAGCCGGGAGTGGGATGGACGGACCGAAGCCATGGAAAGATATTACAACATCTGGAAGGCCGCCAACGTCTCTGTGGACGAGCAGATGACGGCTGTGGCCGAGAAGGCCCAGACCGGGCTACAGGACTTTTTTACTAATCTCTTTACGGGCGAAAACAGCTTTACTGACTCCATTCTGGATCTCTTTGACTCCATCATGCTGGAGATCGTCAACCAGATTACAGAAAAGTGGGCGGCGCAGATCGTCACCAACCTCTTTGGGGGCTTCCTGGGCGGCAATAATGGGTCCCAGGGCGGCGGTCTGAGCATCATCGGAGACGCTGCCATGGGAGGGCTGCTCAACATCGGCAGCATCTTTGGCGGCGGCGGAGGAAATGGATCCGGAGGAAACTCTGCAGGAATCAGCGTAGGAGACATGGGCGTGGGGGCTGTGGCCACCGGACTCAGCTCTCTGAGCGTCGGGCTCAACTCCGCCACTACGGCAGTCACTGCCATGGGCGGAGCAACCGGCACGGCAGGCAACCTGGTCGGTGCTTACAACGTCGTCCAGGGCGTCCTCAACATGACGACGAAACCAGCCGAATCCGCCACCACCGTGGCGACGACTGCAGCCATGACCGCACTGAGTGCTGCAGCCCTGAGCGCATCCCTGGCGCTGGAAACCATGTCCGTATCCGGAGGCATCGGCATCTTTGGTTTTGCCTCTGGCGGCTATATCAGCGGACCGGGAACGAGCACCAGCGACTCCATCCCGGCCATGCTGTCCAATGGTGAGTACGTCATCAGTGCGGACGCAGTGTCCAGGGTGGGGGCTCCTCTCCTGGATGCCATCAACCAGGGACGCAGCATCCGGCATTTTGCCAGCGGCGGCCTGGTGAGCGGATCCGGCGGCAGCGGCATCATCCTCAAGGCAGGAGGCACGGTCCAGCTCAACGTGAGTGCCCTGGATGCCTCCAGCTTTGTGGACTTCCTCCGCAACGGCGGCGGCGACACCATCAAGCAGCTGCTGCTGGACAATGATCGAGACTACACCGGTAACACCGGGGTATGGTGAGGTGATAGAGGACTATGAGCAGACTGTTTTTTCCGACTTGTAAAATCGCTTACGAGTCGACAAAGAGCCAAAAGTGGAATACGCAGGTACAAACAGCAGGGTCCGGCATGCGCCGGGCCCTTACTAATCAGCTGTACCCGGAGTGGACCATCAAGGTCAAAGTCAACTATCTGACGGACGAGGAGGCCAGGGCTCTCCATGGCTTTGTGGCAAAACTCAAGGGAGCGCTGACCCCCTTTTACTGGCTGGACACTGAGGACTACCAGGTCAAAGGCCTCCAACTCCCCATGGTCAGCAGCGGACTCTACCAGCCTCTGATGCAGATGGGCGACTATGTTGAGCCGGTTACCTATGTGGATGACCTGAGTGTATATGTGGATAACGTCAAGCAGGACTCCAGTAAGTACACACTCACGGCCGGAGGGCTGATTAAATTTAGCACCCCGCCGTCCGCCACGGCTGTGGTCAAGGCCGACTACCGCTACTACTGGCAGGTTTATCTCTCCGGAGACGGCATCGAGATCGAGCATGAGTACGATAACATCAATCGGACCAGCAGCTTCAAGCTGGTCACAGTAAGGTAGGTGACCAGCCATGAAAGACGTAACCAAGGACCTTGCGTCCTATCTGAGCACAATCAAGAGCCTCACCAGCTGCGACCTCTATGATCTTGTCCTGGACTCCGGCAACACCTACCGCTACTGCGATACGGATCAGGACATCATCTACAACGGCAGCATCTACCGGCACAATGCCCTGTTGCTTAGCAGGCAGCAGATCAAGACCAATCCGAGCATCAGCGTGGACTCCATGACGGTTACTGTCTATTGCGACAAAAACGACAGCCTGGAGAGCGAAGCCTTTTTAAAAGCAGCACATGACGGGACTCTTGACCAAGCTAAACTGTATCTGAGCCGCTGTTTTTTTAATGGGCAGACCGTTGTGGGTGCGATTGCCCTCTTTGGTGGGCAGGTGGAGGTCAAGCAGGCCGGAGGCATCAAGGTGGAGCTGACGGTAAAGAGCAAGACCCAAGGCCTCAACATGCAGTTTCCTTTGCGCAAATACTACCCCCAGGGGACATACACTCTCAACAGCGATAGCAACGTAATCTCCAGCCAGGCCAGCGAGGAGACCTGTCTGATTGCACCGTTTGTCCCTCAGAAGGAGGTGTTGCTATGAGCACAATCGGAGACAAGATCGCCCGGGCATCCCTGACCTGGTTGGGGACTCCTCATATCAACATGGCCAGGGTCAAGGGCAGGGGCGTGGATTGCGGCATGCTACTCATTGCCAGCCTGGAGGACTCCGGAGCCGTGGCCAAGGACAGCATCCCCATCAAGCCATATAGCAATGAGTGGCATCTGCACCACTCCGACGAGTGGTTTTTGCACTACGTCCAGACCTATTGCGACAAGGTTGAGACCATGGAGCCGGGGGATTTCCTGCTTTACCAGTTCGGCCGGTGCATAAGCCACGGAGGCGTCTATATCGGACATGGCCAGATCTGCCATGCAGTCATCGACAAAGGCGTCATCCTGTCGGATCTTGACGAGGTTATGTTTGTAGATGCCCATGGCCATAGTCGGTTGAGAGCAATCTACCGCTTTAACCAGGAAAAATACAAGGAGGTGCGAACCCATGGGGATATTTAGATCGCACACGACCTACAACCGGGCGGACAAGATCTCCAACTTTACGGTCACGACGGCCGAGTATGGATCCGCTGTCCCCGAGGTCTTTGGCACCACCCGTAGATCCGGCAACGTCATCTACTACGACGACTTTACCGCCCACGAGCATCGGGAGAGCCACAAGGCCGGTAAGGGCGGCCGGAAAAAGACCGTGACCATCTCCTACACCTACACGGTGGCTACCATCCTGGGCCTGTGCGAGGGCCCCATCAACGGAATCGGAAAAGTGTGGGTTGGGAAGTCAGTCTATGACTACCCCAATGACAACATCGGCCTGACCTGCTGGACCGGCACGGATACGCAGCAACCCTGGGCTTATGTCCAGGGCAAGCATCCGGACAAGGCACTGCCCTACAAGGGGCTGGCATATATGGCCGGGGTGGTAGACCTGGGAGACAATGCGACATTTCCCACTTACAATTTTGAGATCAAGGGCAAGCTGCTCAGCACGGGCGACTACACCGACGCCAACCCGGCCGACGTGATCAGGTACATCCTGGACAAAACGGGACTCTCCGGAGTGGCCATCGATGGGCTGGACAACTATCGGACGTACTGCCAGGAAAATGACCTGCTAATCTCCAGCCCTATGGATGACACCACAGCCAGGGAAACCAGGGAAATCATCAACGAGATCATCAACCTCACCAACGCCTACATGTTTTGGAGCAACGACCATTATAAGATTGTGGTCCTAGACGACCAGGCGCATGGAGCATGGAAACCCGACACCACCATCCGCTATGCACTGACTCCGGACGACCTGCTCCCCCAGAGCGGGGCTGCCCTGGTGACCTACAGCCGCAAGGACAGCAGCGAGGTGTATAACCAGTACCCGGTTGAGTTTATCTCCCGCAAAAACAGCTACGACAAGGAGACTGTGTCCTACGCCCTGAGCAAGGACATCGCAGAGCACGGCGTCCGTCAGGCATCCACGACCAAAGCGCACTGGTTTTACACAAAGGAGCGGTCCGTGAAGCTGGCCGAGGCGCTGGCCCGGAAGGCAATCTACGGCCGCAACCAGTATACCTTTAAGCTGGACTGGGCTTTCTGCCGCCTGGAGGTGGGCGATTTAGTCACCCTCACGGATCCATCCATCGGCCTGGACAAGCAGGTGGTGCGGATCAGCTCTGTCACCGAGGGAACCAACGGAGTGCTGACATTTACGGCAGTTAGCGTTCCGCCTATGGACGTGACGGCTCCCCAGTACGACGTACATAGCCAGGACCGGCCCTACGTCGACTACAACGTCACCGCCCCCGACACGGACACCCCCGTGCTGATCCAGCCCCCGGCGGATCTGACCACCAACGGCCTGGAACTGTGGATCGGGGCCAAGGGCAAGGGTGACCCCTGGGGCGGCTGCGAGGTCTATGCCTCCGACGACGGGACAACCTATCGCTCCATCGGCATGATCACCAATACAGCCCGGATCGGCACTCTGGCCACTGATGTCACCAAAGACGCCACCACCCTGGAGGTCTCCAGTAACGGTGACTTTTTGTCCGGGACTGCCCAGGATGCAGAGCGGGGCAACACCCTCTGCTGGGTAGACGGGGAGTGCTTTAGCTATCAGACCGCCACACTGCTGAGTAATGGTAACTGGCAGCTGAGTGGCTGCATCCGTGGGCAGTACTTTACCACTGCTGCCGCCCATAAGGCCGGAGTACAGTTTGCCCGTATGGACTCTACGCTGCTCAAGGCTCCCTTTACCAAGTCTGATATTGGTAAAAAGATCTGGCTCAAATTTGTCTCCTACAACATCTTCGGGGCAGGCAACCAGGATTTAAGCAAGGTCAAGGCCTATCAGTACACGATCCAGCCGTACTACATCCCGCCTGTGACGGGCATCAGCTGCTATAACCGCTATCGGCAGCAGGCCGACGGGGTCAGCCGCTATGACATCGTGGTCAAGTGGACGCCCCCCGCCCTGGACTCCTACCTTGAGGGCCGTGTCTGGTACAAAACGGACCACGGGCAGGTAGACAACCTGGCTGCCGCCGAGGGAGTCAGCGTTGACAGCATGGGCTTTAGCGGGGAGTGGATCTTTGGCGGCTCTGGGAAAGACCAGGTGGTCATCCCCCAGGCTGTAGTCGGGGACACCTACCGCATCTGCGTGACCACCGTGGACGAGTGGGGAGCCTCAACCAGCCCAGACCTGGCACCCAGCAAGGACATCGTGGTGGCTCTCAAGACCTACATCCCCAACACACCGGACGGCTTTACCGTCGACTTTGGAGCGGCGGCTGTGGCCACCTGGAAAGAGGTCACCAACACCGACATCAGCTTTTATGAGCTCCGGTTGGACAACCATCCGGGAGTCGAGGGAGCCAGCCTGCTGGCACGGACCAACGGTCTCAAGGCATCGCTGGCGCTGACCTCTCGGACCGGTACACTGTACCTCTACGCATGCAACGCCCTGGGTAAGTACTCCGATCCGGCTGTCCTCAAATACAGCAAAGCCCTGCCGCCGACTCCGGCAGTCCCCAAACTGACGGCGACCATCGGAGGCTTTGGCATCATGGCCAAAGCCATCCCCAACGGCTGCATCGGCATGGCCATCTACATCGACAGTCAGGACGTCATCCGGACGCCCAACAACGTCTACTCCTGCACCTGTGGAGCCGGGGTCTATGCGGTGCGGCTTGCTTACTACGACCTTTTCGGCGAGGGTGGCAAGTCTGACGAGGCCCTGGTGACGGTCAAGGTTGAGATTGATGAGAGCATGATCAAAAACGAGGCCATCAGCCTGGACAAAGTCAATGCGGCCATCAAGGAGCAGCTGAGCAAGGGCGTGGACGCAGAAAACAAGGTCTCCGTCGTGGTGGACAACCTCAACTCCAAGGACGGCTATAAAAACTACTCTGCCCTGACCCAGCTTAACGACGCCATCAACCTCCGAGTCAAGGAGGGAGATGTCATCAACCAGATCAACGTCAGCCCGGAGAGCATCCTTATCGACGGCTCCAAGGTCCACATCACCGGCGAGACCTACTTTGACGACAACATCGTCACCAGCAAGATGCTGCAGGCCAAGGCGGTCACCGCTGATAAGATGTCAGTAGACAGTCTGTCCGCCATTACGGCAAACGTCGGGAGCCTAAAGGGTGGGACGATAACGGGGACACAGATAGTCGGGACCAACTTTAAAAACAGTTCCGGCAGCTTTACCGTCGACGACTCCGGCAACATCTACGGGGCGACCTTAAAATCCGGCACTATCGACGGAAACACAATCCGCATCAATGGATATAACGTGAGAGCGGTCACTATCATGCGTGGAGTGCTCTGGGCTGATGATGATGTTAATAATGGATGTGTCACAGTCCCGCTCCCTGCCGGATACACCGAGAGCCAATGCATCTGGAATTGCTACACACAGGGCCGTTATAAGAGCAACGACAAATGGTACGACTGGAAACAGCCTGTCCAAGTGACATCAACGCAGCGAACTGGCGTAGGTTATATGCAGGACGTAAATGACTATTTAAAACAGGCTTATGGGAGCAGGACTTACTACTGCGATAACAGCGTCAAAGACCATTGGGTAGCTTACTGGATTATAGGGGTGAAATAATGATTTACTACTTAATCGATGATAAAACTAAACGATGCTACGGCCTTGCTGACCAAATGCCAGCACCTGTAGACGGTACTACGGTTTTCGGCAGCGAAAAAATTGTTGACAACCCCCATGACTACGTACTCCGTGACGGAGCCATGGTCTACGACCCGCCCAAGGAGGTGGAGAAATGAAGCGACAAGCATACCAGCATCCCGAGCTCCGGGATGCAAACGACAGCATCATCCAGGACGGAGCCTTTGGTAAAAAGACGCCACTGGCCAACGCTGAGGGCACCGGATGGATTGACTACGTAGCCAACGACCTGGAGGCACTCCACGATGCCATCAACGGTGGCCGTGTCTACGTGGCAAGCAAGACCGCCCTCCAAAAGCCCGGGGACGTGGCCAATGTTTACATCGCCGAGGACACCGGCAAATGGTACTACTGGAATCCTGGCACCAGCGCATACGTAGAGATTGACAACGTGCGGCAAGCTCTGCCGCTACGGCCTCCACCAAGGCGACCAATGCCAGCACCAGCGCCACGGAAGCTGCCAGCAGCGCCAGTGCGGCCTCTACGTCTGCCACGGCTGCCCAAAACAGCCAGACGGCAGCAGCATCCTCTGCCAGCGCAGCGTCCAGCTCTGCATCCACGGCAGCGACCCATGAGACCAACGCCAAGACGGCCCTGGCCAGCTGCCAAAACATCCAGAGCCAGGTCAACAGCGGCTTACAGGCCATCACCAGTGCAGTCAAGTACAGGGGCTCTGTAGCCAGCTACTCCGCCCTGCCGACTACCGGTCTCAGCACAGGGGACATGTACAACGTCAAGGCGGCCGGGGGCACGGATGCCAACGGGACGGCCATCAAGGCCGGGGACAACCTGGTCTACAACGGCAGCGGATGGGATGACCAGAGCGGGACGGTAGACCTATCAAGCTACTACACCAAGACCGAGATGGCCGGGGCGGTAATGTCAACCACCGTGTCCAACGACACGATCACCTTTGTCCACAAGGACGCCACCACGTCCACGGCTACCGTCAACAACGTGGCCCATGCCACGGCTGCGACCAACGACGACAACGGTCAGGCCATCGACATCGCCGCCCTCAAGACGCTCATCACCACCACAGTCAACGCTGGCATCACATCTGCACTCCAAAAGGTTTTTCCGGTCGGCTCCATCTACACATCGCTGACCGACTCCCGCAACCCCAATGCCATCCTGGGCTTTGGGACTTGGGAGGCCCTGCCTGCCGGATACACACTGATTGCTCAGGGGTCTGGGAGCGACTCTTTCGGTAGTTTTACCTACGAGGCAGGTAAGCAGTACGGGGAACGGAAGCACCAACTCACCACCGATGAAATGGCTAGTCATAATCATGGTCAAAACTGCAACGGAGCACCTAATGATGACTGGAATGGCTCGTATGGCCCTATGGTCAGTCAAGGCGCAACGAACGGGAGTTTTTCAGGCTTCTCTGTGTATACACGTGGATTTGGGTGGACGGAAAAGCAGAATCAAGTTAAGACCAATTCAACGGGTGGGAATGTTGCCCATAACAACATCCAGCCGGTGGTAGCCGGATACTGCTGGAGACGCACGGCCTAAGCGGTCCTGCGCCAGCCATACGATGCGATGGACGGAGGCAGGGTGTTGTGAGGTACGCTTTTACCAGCGGCATCCGTAGACCGGCCTGGGCCATCCTTAGTGCCGATTGTACCGGCATCGACAAACCAACTCCCGGCCTCCTGTTGTGTCCCTTTTTTAGTCGTATCAAACGTGTATGTATGGCTATGTCTAGGCATTTCATCGGTGGCTATGCCGTCCTACGCCATGCATAGCTAGCAATCACGGGCGGGATGTTGTTGTGAGCTTGACCTCCACCAGTGCTTTTCGTTTCCCATTTCCCCCCGTCTGTCCTGTTTGCAGCTTGAGTAACCCATCCATTTTCGTTTTTACTACCCCATCCGGCGTAATAACCAGCTGCGCTGTCAGGGCTTTCGTGCGTATGAGGAGCCAGTTCATCGGTGGATACCTATCAGAGAAAAACAATGGCAAATCCATGGCAATTTAATGGCATAGACAAGGTCGCAACGGTACCACGTTAAGCACAGGCAAAGCACCTCCAACATCGGCTTATAATGCCGCTATGCACGGGATAGCTACAAAACAAAAAAGCCCTGGTTACTTACAAAATATCCACTCCTTTTCGGAGTTCGGATAAGGTTTTATGCGTGTAGACGCCTTTCGTCACACCTTTTCTGGCGTGGCCCAAAATCATTTTTACCACCGTATCGTTGATACCAGCCGAATCAAGCATGGATGCGGCTGTGTGGCGTGCCTCGTGGGGGGTGTGGTGCATGGATAAGGATTTCATCACCTTGTCCCACTGGCGGCGGAAAGAATCGTAGGAGCGGCAGGGGCAAAGCCAAGGGGATTCCTGGATTCTGTCCAGCACAAACGGCCAAATCTTTTTACTGACCGGGACCTGCCGGATGCCCGCCCGCGTCTTGCTCTTTCTGATGACAAGGCAACGCTGTCTGATTTTAACGTCTGAAGCTTTAATGTTGAGATATTCCCCGCATCTGAGGCCGGTATAAATCAAAATGAGTACATCAACCACAAAGGGAGTTTCTGTATTAGCCCATAGCCGGTTCCGTTCCCGGACGGTGAAGGGCTTTTTCTTATGCACCGGGATATGGGGGTCGATGGAAAGGCAGCTGGCATAGTCTGTAGTCACTATGTCGTATCTGATGGCATAGTCATAAAGCTGTTCCAGCAGTCCCTTGACCTTCTTCTGCGTGACCCTAGTGTTTTCTGGCGGCCGTTGATGGTCTTTTTTACGACCCAGGGACGGCGGCGGTTGCCGCTGAGCTTATAGCAAGTACCAAAGCCATTGGGGAGTTTCATCAAATCACACCTTTCAATCTTTTAATAGGAGGATACCAAACGTGAACGATATTGTCATCGAAGGGCTTAGCACCGTGGTCAGCCTTGCAGTGGGCGGTTTAGTCGGCTATGTTCTGGCATATGTCACCGGATTGCGTGCAGTCCGAAAAGGAATGCAGCTAATTCTAAGAGCATCACTAAATGATATGTATGTGAGATTCCAGCGAACGCCACCGACAGTTGATGAAAAGCGGGTGTTCGAAGAGATGTATGAAGTATACGAACGCCTGGCCGAAAATGGCATCATGACTGCAAAGCACGAGGAAGTGTTGAAGATGCCGGAAGAGGTCCGAAAATGAAGAAACTGCAAAAAGTTTTACTGAATATCCTGGGCTCAGTAGGACGGATGAAAGTGCGAGGTCTGCCCCGTGCCCTGGTGATAGTCCTGATGCTACTGATTATCGGCAGCATTTTTTTGTACTGTGCTGGCTGGATCTGGCTGTGGGCGGTGCTGGGGCGAGTTGATCTCCCGGCTCTTAACATGCTGCTCCAGACCCTGACCGGCGTATCTTTCATTGCCGCCATAGGCTTCATCGGAAAGAGTCTGGTGGACGATGATGAAGACGGTGTTCCTGATGAATGGGAAAAGGAAAAAGAAACGGAGGAAAAAGAACATGCTGGAACCAACATTCACTGACTATGGCCTAGACTTTGGCTATCTGGAACCCCGAGACGTGACGGATCAGATTGTGATCCACCACACCGGGAATCCTACGGACGACGACTTAAGCGCCGAAGAAATCCATGAAAGCCATCTGGCACAGGGCTGGTCTGGCATCGGTTACCATTTTGTGATCCGCAAGGACGGAACCATTGAACTGGGGCGGCCCATGGATACCATCGGGGCCCATGCCTACGGGGAGAACAGTCACACTATCGGAATCCATGTTTGCGGCAATTTCGACATCGGCGATCCCACTGATGCTCAGATTGAAAGCTGTTCCGTCCTGGTCCAGTGGCTGGCTCTGACCTATGGCCTGGAAATCAATGACGCTACGGTAGTGGGGCATTGTGACCTGATGGCCACCGCCTGCCCAGGCGAAAGTCTGTACAGTAAATTGGGGAAAATTCGAGGAAAATCCATCTGGTACGAACAGAATTACAATGAAGACGGCGAGTATATAGGCGGATAAAACGAAAACGGCGTATGGGACTCCTGGTGGGCTCATACGCCGTTTTTCTACTATGCGCTACAACTTACTTGCAGAGAAAAATAAAACTGCTCAAAAATCAATTTTGGAGGTGAATTTTCATGGAACAGGAAACAAAATGGAGAATCATCCTGGCCATTGCCGGAGCCTGTGCCCTCTGTATCATCGGGGGCCTGATCTACGGCTGCGGCCGGGAAAAGAAAGAGGAACCTAAGGTCATGGAATATCAGCAGACCACGGATCCGGACACCATTCAGAAAAAACTGGATGTGAGCCAGGGCACCGCCCGGGAAATTACCAGGGAAATCTATCATGTGCAGCAGTCCGATGCCCCGCCGGCCATTACCTACTACGTCCAGGCCCCGGATGTGCAGGAAGGAGCGGAAAAGGTTGCCAAAGACATCCAGGAAGGCAAGCCAACTGTCCCCGCCGCAGCAGCCGAAAAGACGGACAGGACTGTAGTGACGGCCGATACCACCCGGCAGAAAGTGGATGTGTACAAAATCAACCTGGCCAAGGCCCATAAAATCAAGGTGGGAGCCATGACCACCGGAGACAAGACCTACATCGGTGCAGGATACCAGTACGGCAGGTGGGAGGGGATGCTCTACACCCGGACCGGCCGCAAGGTGGAGGCTGGTTCCATCACCTATACAATCAAAGAGTGGTGATTATGATAAGATACATGATCTACCTGCCCCTGCAGCTGCTCTGCATGGTGGTGTGTTATCTAACCAACTGGCTGGTGCTGCTCTTTGCGGACGAGCAGGGAGAGCTGCCGGGGCTGCTGCGCATGTGGCAGACCTGGGACGATACCCTGGACAACAAGACGGATGTGAGCAGGATGCCAGCCTGCCTGCGCTACGACTGGGATGCCCACTACATCCAGGAGCATCGGATGGAGTGCGGTCAGGTCTGCTATACGGAGAGGCTCATCAAGCCGTTTGGACTGGCTGACCGGATCAGGCGCTACTGCTGCCGGGTCCACTGGCTGTATCGCAACTGCGCCTACGGCTTTGCTTTTTATCTCTTTGGGGCCACCGTCTGGCCTCAGCAGTACCCAATCCAGACCAAGAGCGGGGACGGGTGGTACTACTGCCGCTCCGGCCTGGTCTGGGCTTACAAAAACGAGGCCCCGATCGCCGGGAAATGGCACTGGAAATGCTACCTAGGCTGGAAGCTCCAGCGGACCATGCAGACGGACTACCGAGCTATGATCGCTACCAGGCTGTGGATCAGCCGCAAATAACAACGCCTCCAGGGCTAGCCCCTGGAGGCTCTATTTTTTTGCAAAATTTTATAAAAAGTTATTGCATTAGCACGCAATGCGTGCTATAATATAGACAAGAAGAGAGGAGAGGGACCAAAAAAAGAAAGCCCCCTCCGATAAGAAAAGGAGAGATCGATATGAAAATCAACGAAAGCCTGAACGAAAAAGCAAAAGCCCTGTTCGGCGAACAGAATCTTGACAACGTCCTGGATAAGGCCATCGAAGCCAGCATCCTGAATATCGGAGAACCCCAGTACATCG
>PPYE01384240.1_pt1 | contig 65585 bp, 41 predicted proteins | sample 1559881 | NCBI WGS metagenome assembly PPYE01 (sample SAMN08240022, study PRJNA423297) | Human gut metagenome, whole genome shotgun sequencing project. | reverse complement strand
TGCAAAACAAAGGTACTACAAAGATTTTTTATAGCAAAAAATAACAAACGAAAACACAGGTTTTTACACGTGCCCCATTAATATTCCGAAGGAGGAATGCGCTTCACACACCCTCTGATCTCACACTTTTTCACCTCCGACTCTTTCTGTGCCAACTCTACTTCATGGCATTTATGTATCCAGTCGATCTTCTCTTCCTGCTCCTTGCGAAGCTCGATATAAAGCCCGTCTATTTTCTCGTCCCGCTGTGTCAGGCGATCTTCCAGCCAATCCACCTTTTTACGGTGATTTTCTTCTTCCAGATTGCTCACGTCTGCCTCTTCTTTCCGTGCATCCGTTTTCCGGCAAGAGATATATCTCACCATCCATTTCACCGCTTCCAAACCACCCATAGCAGTAATGAAAGCAAGGATTGTAGTTATTTGCATATTGATCTATTTATGTAGTTATAAAGAAAGAATGAGGCCGAAGCCCCATTCCATACAAAGTCGCTAATTCCCGACTTCCCGTTTATCAAGCTGCCGGATCGGGTGCTTCACCACTACCTCCTGTACCTTCATCAGGGTCCGGTGCTTCACCTCCTTCGCCTGAGCCACCATCAATGATACTCGAATCATTGATATGATCCAAATCCTTAAACTTCAATCCATCCGAACGTGTCGAAGTTCCTGTAAAGAGACGAATATCCGAATTCGCACGAAAACAAACCCGCAGACCGCTAATGTCAGATACAGTAAAGTCTTCCGCCTTTTCCGTTCCTTTGCTTTGAGCAGCCAAATAGAAATACCCCAGTCCTGCGATATTTACCGAACGTCCGGAAAGTAATGTCTTACGCAGAAGTGTACGAAAATCTTTCAATACACTAATGGTTTCACCTTCACTTACACCGGAAGCAGAGGATATTTCTTTCGCAAACTCATCCAATGTAGCACTCGTATCGTATTGATAAGAAATTACCGGATACACTTTCTTTCCTGCCTCTTTGTTTGTTGGGTCACACAGACGTTGAACCCTTTTAAATCTAATTGCCATAATACTTTTCTTTTTTAAATGAATACTGTTTAATTATTACTTCGCTAACGTTAACGGTACAAAAGTGCGGTATTCTCCAGAAAAGTGAAACGACACAAATTTATAATACTCACAAGATCTTCAAGGACGTTTTACATACCCACAGACAGTTTAGAAAATACAAAAAACGACAAGAAGAGAAATAAAAACCAGAAAAAGGCGACAAGAATGCCAAACAGGGAGAGAAGAATAACTTGGCCTCCAAAAGGTATCTATTATTTCATAGTAGATCAAGAATGGAAAATATTTGAGCTTTTTGCTCAACAAATCGTATTTTTGATCTGTTTTATACTATATTTGTAGTCTATATTGAGATTTAGACTCATATATTCATTGTTGCATAGCTAAAAAACAGATAACCATGTTACTTGAATTTACAGTTAAAAACTATCGCTCATTCCATAAAGAATGTACTTTCTCGCTCGAAGCGCAGAATATTGTGGAAGAACCTAAAACTAATGTTGTTTCGTTGGATGGATACAAAATAGTAAAAACTACCGCAGTTTATGGTCCCAACTCCAGCGGAAAATCCAATTTGATAAGCGCGTTGGATAATATGAGAAATTGCGTTATCAACTCTGTGCGACTAAACGATAACGAAATGCTTCCGTATGATCCGTTTCTTCTATCAGAGACTTCAGACGACACATACGAGCCGACTCATTATGAAATACTCTTTTTGATGGACGGAATTCGATACAGATATGGGTTCGATTATACCTATACCTCTATTGCTGGCGAATGGCTGTTTACCAAGGTAGGAACAAAAAAAGAAAAGACTCTATTTATCCGTACAGAAGAAGGTATTGGCGTTTCAGAAAAAGACTTTTCCGAGGGCATAGGATATGAATCTAAAACAAATGAAAATCGGCTATTCCTTTCTTTGTGTGCACAATTAGGGGGAACTATTTCTAAGAAAATCATTAATTGGTTCAATAATGGGTACAGAATAATTTCCGGTTTGCAGAGTATAGGTTACAAAACACTTTCAAAACAAATGTTTCATGAAAAGAAAGAGGGCTATCAAGAAGCTCTTGCCTTTTTCAAAACTCTACAATTGGGCTTTGAAGATTTACTTTCAGAAGAAGAAAGCACAACTAAAGTTAGTTTTGTATCAGGAAAAAGCATGGTTCTTGAAAAAAATATAAAACTTAGTACAGTTCACAACAAATATAATGATAAAGGGCAAGTGATTGGTGAAGAGGTATTCAACCTCGAAAACCAGGAATCGGCAGGAACATTAAAGTTAGTAGAGTTATCCGGTCCCATCTTTGAGACTTTACTGAAAGGTTCCATTTTAGTTGTCGATGAATTGGATGCAAAAATGCACCCTCTTATTTCCCAATACATTATCAAGTTATTTAATAATGCGGAGACGAACCCAAAGAATGCTCAACTGATATTCTCCACGCATGACACTCACTTGCTTTCTGCACGTCTGTTGCGTAGAGATCAGATATGGTTCACAGAGAAAGACACTTTGGAGCAAACAGACCTATATTCAATGATGGACATCATTTTGCCTGATGGTTCCAAGCCCCGTAATGACACGAACTATGAGAAAAATTATATCAATGGAAGATATGGGGCGATTCCATTTATTATGAATGATTAGAACCATAAGAAATAATGGCACGAGTAATTAAGATAGACAATGCTTTGCAAAAGCGGCATGAATATAAAAAGAACAAACGAAAAGCAAGAACGGTCATTTGTCGTATACTAATCGTTTGTGAAGGAGAAAAGACCGAACCCAACTACTTCCGTTCCTTTGACCGGTATAGAAAAGGTAACGTCGTTTATGAACTTACTTTAGATGGCGGACGTATGAATACAGTTGGTGTAGTTGATAAAGCCATTAGTTTACGAGACAAAGCCAATATTCCTTATGACAGAGTTTGGGCTGTATTCGATAAAGATGGCTTTCCTGCCAAGAACTTTAACACAGCAATTGCTAAAGCTAACCAGAATCATATAGAATGTGCCTGGAGTAATGAAGCTTTCGAATTATGGTATTTGTATCATTTTCATAACCGAATTACAGGAATGACAAGAGATGAATATGCCGTCGCCATTACCAAAGCTGTCAACGCATCTCCTTTATATAAAAAGAAAACGCCTTACCAATATGCTAAAAATGACAAAAGTAGTTTTGATATAGTCACCACTTTTGGTTCGCAGGATAATGCTATACGCTGGGCAGAAACAAAACATTGTGAATATACAGATGAAAGATATGCGATGCACAACCCTTGCACTACGGTTTATAGACTGGTACGTCAACTGACGGGAACTGATGAAGAACTGAATGAAGAAATTATCCGCAAGATTGACGAATAATCATCTGTCCCTTTTGAAATACAAAAAAAGTGCACCTCTTTCCCCACCGGAAAAAAGATGCACTACACAAACAAAACAAACAATAGTCTACCTTCACAGGCAGGCGAATCCATTATTCCATTTTCTAAATATTGCTATGTAGAGAATGACAGGGGATGGATTCTAACGGGCCACTTCACAGCGGCAAAACATAAACTTTAGCCTTTTCAATTAATTACGCTATCCTAAAGTTACTTTAATCATCCCATTCTGATGGCGGCAACGATTTCTTGCCATACCACTTCATCCACGCATAAGATTTCCTTTTTCTCAAATAAAGCGTATCACCACAATGTTCCAATGCCTCCCAATCAAATGACGAGTGATGTCCAAACCACCTCTCCATCCAGTAAAGCAAATGATAATTGAGTAATACAAACAGCATACACCACCATGAAAGAAATAAAGACAGTATCAATGCAGGGAGTAATGCCAATAACAAGCACTCAATATACTGCCGTTCATGAATACGGAGTTCCATCTCTTTCCATACTTCCAGATACTTGAATCGAGTAAAACAACAACCGAATATCATGAAATAGTACTTTCTTTTATTCAAGAAGGTTTTTGCCAACAAATTATTATATAAAATCATATTTTATGTTCCACTTTTACTTCAACCGATTTCTGCAGAATATACTCGAAAAATAGATATAATCAATAAAAATGATATAGCTACAAGCAAACTGCAGATAAAGGAGAATAGATAAATAATTTTAAATAAGAAACTTATTAAAATCCATATATAGACTGTGACTTTCATCTTCATTTATTCATCACGGACACAACGAATAGAAGCGGCTGCACTACGATCTAACCAGTAATGAGCCTCTTTCGAACCAAAACTACAGCCAAAACCAAATGAAGATGGAATATTAAAAGCAAAGGAAACTACATCATTTCCTCCATTACCATCATCATGAAGTAGAGTACCTGCAAGCGATCCGCCATAATACATCCCTTGAAACCCTTTAAATCCTGTATCTCCAAAACGAACATTACCTGTAAAATAGACCCTTTGCATGCTACCCTCACCACAATAAAAATAGGCTCCATACTTAGTAAATGACGGAGGATAAAATTTTTCACCGTCCATCGTTCCGTAATGATAATCAGAACTCGGCAGACGATCGGTTACTGATCCTTCTATTATCTTTTCTTTCAAAAATGCTCCATACACATCTGGTGGAGATACTTTATACCCAGCAGGACATGGATCATAGAGTGTCTTCATTGTTTTTATATTGACCATTTTGTACTCTGAATAAGGGTTATTTCCCCATAAATATTGATTTCCAGTCATCGAAGAAGACTGATAAATAGGAGAAATATAATATAACCAATCACCTCCACTATACGCAGCACCATTACTTATAATAAAGACATTAGGATGTCTTATTGCATACTCAATTGTTCCTATACTTTTTGTTTTTTGTATCTCTTCAAAAAACAAGTCGGTACCACGAACATTATACATTGGAGCACTTTCTGTACTTTCAAAAGAAGCTGAACCTATAAAGGGATCTTTACGTCCCCATTGATACCCCATGCCACGAGTAGTCAATTCGTCCGGAGTACAAGTAGTTGCTCCTAAATCCCTATCCATTATCCTATAATTTATTCCACTGTAAACTTCCCCATTGGTCGGTAACCCTAATTCGATAATATCAGGTTGCTCTGTACACCAAATATGCCAACTCCAAAGCACATTGGCGTCTGCTGCATTGGGATCAGAGTTATCATAAACAGCAATAACTCCATTTCCTGCTCCATTACTTAAAAATTCAACTCTATTAGTCTCTGAATTAAATGCAACCTGTGATATTAGATTATCCTTATCCTGCCAAATTAACTTGGCAGATTTAGGTTCAACTGCCACATTTTTAGAAACAGAGATATCCTCTCCCATAGCATTCTTAAAATGATACATTGCAAGATCGTCTTTAAGTTGCCCAGACCATGCCGGCTTATTTTTTGTTTCAGCCACAATGCCATCCACTCCATTTCCTATTACTGTGGCATCAAATGAGTAAATACCATAAGTAATCGGAGTGATAAAACTATTTGCCGGACCACTCTCGTCAATTGGATTTGCCTCCGAATGTTCTATAGCTTTAATAGGAATATATTTAATAATATTGCCAATAGTAATTTCCAAATACCCTTGAAATTCAAGGTTTGCATTGCTCACACAAGCATATATCCAATACTTATTGCTATTAACAGGAAGATCTACTTCACTATCCGAGAGGTTACTTTCCGTCGTTTTCTTTATAGGTATCAGAGTTTTGTTATCAATACTATAATACATTTGCATCTGGCTATAAGGGAAAAGAGTTTTTTTGTCCATTCCTAAAGCACGAATCCTGCGCGTTGTTACATTATCAAAATTTGCATTACCTGAGTCATCAGCCTGCAACTCAATTTTCACCATTACTACAGGATCTTCTATACCTCTCAATAATTCAATACTTTCCCTATCTGTTTTCAGCAAATACTGCCCGTTTGAAGCAAATCCTTGCGACCAATTATCAGAAACCGTCACCGAATACTCAATATTACTTCCCGGGTTCTGAATCGCTTCCAATGTTGTAGCATAACCTTTACTTTTTAGTTTAGATATATTAAAATTATAAGAATGATTGCGCAATATATCCCAATACGCTCCCGTGGATTTATTCCAAAAGTCCAAACGATAATATTCCTTATCTGATCCATCCATATTCTGTACTGTCAACAACATTGCTCGATCTACAGAGAATTTATTCTTATCCACTTCCTTTCCTAAAGCATATATAGAATGTTTATATTCCAAAGGATAATAGCTAGTCACCAACCCTTTAGACTCATCGATGGGAGTTATGGCCGATAATAAGTCATGTTTTTCCGAAATGCCATTCTCGTTGATATTCCCTTTATAAATATCTCCTTGATTGTCACTATCCAATATAAAATCTGAAAAATTTAGATTTTTCCATTCCCAATAGACCTTTTTATCAGGAAATAATTGCTCCAAATTCGCATTCACAACAATTTTTGCCAAACAACGAGTTAACAAACATACATTAGAAGTAGCCGCCTCGTTCCATTCTATCCAACCATACATCGGAATGGTTCGCTCCTCTTTTTGTGAACTCGAAAATCCTTTCATTTGTCCCTGGCTACTGTAATTTTTGAGCTGATCTTCGCTTGTTGTTTCATTTATTGAAGTACGGTCAGTCATATTACAAAGCACATAAACACGATCTCCATTTTGAGGAATATAATCCGTCAATGTTATGGTTGGAGATGCTGTGCCATTTCCGAACAGAAAAGACAGCTGTGTGCTTTTTCCCTCCTGATAATATACCGGAGCAGCGGTATGAGCGTCATTGTAGATAAGAACCTGTAAATTACTAATCATACATTCCTTTCCCGTAGCTACACTACGCACTTGCACCAATTCCGCATCTGGTATGGATAACTGAATCACATTTGCCGGGGAAGAATTTATAGTTCCTGTTTCATTGTCATCAACACAACTACTCAATATCAGAATACCTAAAATGCTAAAGAATATCAAGCATCTTGGATGAGAGAATAACGGTATTTGTCGTTTTTTCATGTCATTAAAACTTTCAATTTATTATATTTATTCTTTGATGCAACGTACTGATCCTACATCTACAAACCTTCTGTTAACGGGCAGCATGTAACTACCTTGCAAGGTGAAAGTGAATGTAAAAGCTTTTTTTTCACCATAAAGCGAAGAAGTCCAGTATTTACCCGATAAAGATAAATCTCCAGCCACCCAATTAGTATGTCTGCCCTAAGTTTACAAATGCTTTCCGTACGTAACCCCAGACGGTCTGCCCCACTCCCCAAATGTGACAAATAGCTTTCGTTATCAAAGGCTCTTAATAGAAGAATGATTGGTATGTATCCTATCGTTTTATCTTCCTTAATTTGAGTGCTAAGTATATCTCCGCTTATTCCATTCACATTGTCGTCAATAATGATAGCATCAGGATTTTGACTGATAGCCGTATCCATCAGCAGCTCCGGATTATCAAGAACAGAGATCTGAAAATAGCGTGATAAGGTTTTCTTTAAATAATCACTAAATAACTTATCTGCCATTACTAATAGGATATGGGAAGTTTCTCTCGTTTTAGTATTTTGTTTATTGGTCTTAGGATTCTCGCAGGAGTCATTTGTTGGCGTCTTCGTTTTTGTAGAAGAATGTCTCAACACCGGGCATGACTGATTCAGGCAATGGCAGTCTGTCGGAATGACGATTTGGAAAGTAGCTGCTTTACCATGTCTGCATCCGGTTATTTTTCCACCATGCAGACGGATGATTTTTCTTACCGTCCATAAATCACTATATCCATACACAGGAAATATAATAGGAATAAAGGGGAACATTTTCTCTGTTCTTTGCCCGGCTATTTCATTATTGCTAATCTGCAACTGCCAGGAATTCATTGTGTGGGTTACGTTGATCGATATGCAACAGCCTGACTCGGAAATCAAAATCATCTTGTTGATAAGGTGCTGAAGTGCTGCAGTCATTATGTTTTCGTTTATCCTGCAACTGACGCAATCCGAACATTCACCAACAGTCAGCTGTATCTGGCGGGAATTGGCATAAGCCCGGCATTGATTGACAATGGAAGTAACATAAGTGGAAAGTTCCAAATTTACCGTTGACGTTTTAGGAGGAATTCTCTTAGTTACTTTATTGAGAGTTGCAATATTCTGGTTACAATATATGATACATTCGGCATATCCCAGTGCTTCTTCCACTTGTTGGGAAAGAGGTTCAGGGAGGTTGCCAGTTTTGAGTTCTTCCAATTGATTCCGCAGCAATATTAACGGTGTATGTGCTGTATGGAGCATGTTCATGGCAATCTTAAATTTTTCATGCGATAATAACTGCACATTGTATTCTATTATAAGATACGCAAATAGAATCACAAACAGTCCAATACCGAAACTTTCCACAGGGACCGCATATCCAAGCAACGACAAATCGGGTAAAATGATGCCAATAGTTTGTTTGCTGTTTACTAAATTGGCTCCAGGATCTGCAGAGAATAAAGCTCGGAAGCTTACTAATAAATTCAGGTAACAATCATTCATACTAATATCGGATTTGATTAATATTTTACACCTTTAGTAAAACACGCTTGATAATCTTTTAACGTGCTTAAAATCCGATGCAAGTATAAACTTTTCAACGTACATACAGGAGGTGGTTTCCAACAAAAACAATGGGTGTTTTCTATCAAAAATGGTAACAATATCTTTTGTTACCGAAATATTAAGGGGGTATACGATCAGATCTTCATTTTACCCAATCGTCCCCATTTAGTTAATTATTTTCATTAGAAATAACACGGTCATAATATCATAAAAGTTAATTGAATCATCAAAACAATAGAGTATATTGAATTATAAAGCTACGTATATAATTAGAAAATTATATATGTAAGTGAGTATCATTTAATCATAAGGAATATATATATTACAGGAATACCTCATCATACAATGGAATGTTCTTCGCATCGTAGACATGAGTGACTGCAAATACATCGTCTTTCTTGATTAGTAACCAGTCTCTGTCCTGGTCGTCCATATTCGTATGGATAAGGGTAAACAGGCCTTTGAGCTTATGACCATGTAATTTGAATTCAAGTATTCCGTTTTTAATGGCAGCGGAAATGTTACGATTATTACCGACATAAGCATAGGTTCCACTATCCCATATTTCCACTGTACCTGCTCCATAGTTGCCTTCGGGTATAACTCCCTCAAAATGTGCGTAACTCAAAGGGTGATCTTCTACCTGTATGGCCAGTCTTTTATCTTTCGGATTCATGGAAGGGCCTTTAGGAACTACCCAGCTTTTCAACACTCCATCCACTTCCAGACGGAAATCGAAATGAAAATGACTGGCTTCATGCTTTTGGACAACAAAAACAGGTATCCGGCTTGGAGTTTCCACGGTATCCGCCATCGGTTCGGGAGTCTCACTGAATTGTCTTTTTGCTTGGTACTCTTTGAGGTTACTAAAAGAGGGATCTACCTGCTTTTCTACCATCTTTATACTTTTTCCTTCATCGGGAGAATTCTTTGCCATAATCTGTATTTTTTCAGGTGAATAAAAAAAACGAATGATTCATTGTCACAACAATCAGCATATCTGTTTGTTGCCGGAATTCATCTATTTTAATGGCTTTAAAACCGTATTTAAGTTTGCTAACTTATTTTTCTACTCGTTTTCACCCTTCTCCCAGGAATGTATCCCCCAATTATCATGTATTATGTTTGTTTATAGCAAAAAAGCGGGTAAATATGTAACATAGCACATATTTACCCGCTTTCTGCAAAGATCTAATTTCTTACTTGCCGGAAATTGAGTCTTTCTTGCCTTGCTTATTTACAATAGAAGGATTTCCTTTATATTCAATATCTCCGCTGCCACTGGCTTTTGCGTCCAACTGTTTGGAAGCGTAACAAGATATATCACCGGAACCTGAAACAGTAGCAACTACATTAGTAGCAGTCAACTTGTCGGCACTGATATCGCCGGAACCATTCACAGTCAGCATAGCCATTTGAGTAGAACCTTTCATTTCCACATCGCCGGAACCGCTAACTATCGTTTTTACAGTAGTGGCCTTCACATTCTTCACGTTAATATCTCCACTACCTTTTACAAAAGCAGAAAGATTGGTATATTGCAGATTTTCGGCTTCAATATCTCCGGAACCTGTTATATTCAGATTTAAATCAGCTCCTTTGAGGGTACCTTTCAGATATACATCGGCCGATCCTTTAATATCTACATCATCCAATGAAGGAGAAGAGGCAATCACTTTCAACCGGCGTTCTCCGCTAAGAATCTTAACGCCTTTCTTTATATTTACCTGCAGCACTCCATTTACTGTAGATACTTCCAACAGGTCAACCAGATTATCTGATCCATATATAGAAACTGTTGTTTTAGAATCACTACTCTGACGATACTCAACGTCGGGACTACCCAGAACTCTGATTGAACTGAAATTACTCACGTTATTCAGTTCTTTCGTGATATATTTCTTACTAGGAGTAACGGTCTGTGCCTGTATTCCTGTAAAGCACAAGAACATCAGCACCACTAGCATAGATGTAACATTAAAACTTTTCATAATTTCTTCTTATTAAATATTCTACTGACAAATATAGGAAGTATATTTCAATTTACAAGAAAATAGTTATCTTTGAAACAGAATCATTGTGAATATGCAACCAAAAGAGACGATTATATTTAAATATTCCGACATCATCTTCAGTTTTCTAGTGAATGATGACACGGTATGCACTCATAAAGCTGTATCGCATTTGCTGATCTATGTATATTCGGGAAAGATGTCGATTACGGAGCAAGGGGATGAACTGACTGTGACTGCCGGGGAATGTGTGTTTATCCGCCGGGACCACAAGGTGGTGATTACTAAAGGACCTTATAATGGAGAGCAGTACAAAGGAATCACGATGCAGTTCAACCGGGATTTCCTGATTAAACGCTACAAAGCATTGGATAAGAAAGAGATATGCGCACAGCTCGCTCCATTTCAAAATTCGGTTGTAAAATTATCCAAGTCTGCAGATATTGACAGTATATTCCTGTCGATGATTCCTTATTTTGACTCTTCCAACAAGCCAAATGACGAATTGATGAAGCTAAAACTGCAGGAAGGGTTGCTTACTCTCCTTTATATGGATAAGAGCTTCTACCCTACTCTGTTTGATTTTACAGGACCTTGGAAGATTGATATCATCAATTTTCTGAACGAGAATTATATGTATGATTTGTCCATAGGTGAAATTGCTTTATACACCGGACGCAGTCTTGCCACTTTTAAAAGGGATTTCAAAAAGATCAGCAATTTATCTCCCCAGAAATGGATTATGCAAAAGCGCTTGAATGTGGCATACGAGAAAATAAAAGAGGGTGGCGAAAAGATTGCGGATGTATGTTTTGATGTCGGTTTCAAGAATAGATCACATTTCACTACTGCATTCAAAAAGCAGTTCGGTTTTACGCCGACACATTAAGATCTTTTTCATATTGAGCTTTTCAGAAAAGGACATTTGAGCCAAAGGGAAAAACTGTTAGATTCTATCCTCCGTATCTTTGCATCAGTAAAAAGTACGAATAATAATAGAATCTAAAAACTATCTACAATGAAGAAGAATGTAACTTTCAAGAATCGCGCTATCAATATGGCGGGGAATCTTTATTTACCCAATGATTTCAGTGATAATAAGAAGTATGCAGCTATCGTCTGTGTACATCCCGGAAGTAGCGTAAAAGAACAGACTGCGGGCATTTATGCCGGAAAAATGGCAGCACATGGGTTTGTAACTCTTGCTTTTGATGCTTCTTATCAGGGAGAAAGTGGCGGAGAACCTCGATATATTGAGGAACCGGCTGCACGTGTGGAGGACATACGAAGTGCAGTGGATTATCTGACAACGTTGGAATTCGTTGATCCGGATCGTATTGGAGTATTAGGTGTTTGTGCCGGAGGCGGCTACTCTGTAAATGCAGCCATGACAGAGCATCGTATCAAAGCAGTAGGTACAGTGGTAGGTGCCAATATAGGCAGAATATATCGTGAAAATAATCCTATTCAAACATTAGAGGCAATCGGTAAGCAGCGTACAGCGGAAGCTAATGGTGCAGAGCCTATGATTATCAATTGGACACCAAGTAGCCCTGAAGAAAGGGAGAAACAGGGAATAACGGATATAGATATCGTGGAAGCTGTAGAGTACTACAGAACACCCAGAGGAGAATATCCCACATCCTGCAACAAACTTCGTTTTGTCAGCATGGCATCCGTCTTGGCGTTTGACGCTTTCAATCTGGTAGAACAATTGTTGACACAGCCTCTGCAAATCATAGTTGGCGATAAACAAGGGGCATTCGGCTCATACAAAGACGGACAGGAACTTTATCGACGGGCAACTTGTGAAAAGGATTTGTTGGTTATAGAGGGGGCCAGTCATTACGATTTGTATGACATTCCTAAGTATGTGGATCAAGCTGTCAAAAAGTTGACAGAGTTTTATGGAAAGCATTTGAAATAATAACATTCCAAATTTCTAAATAGAGACTCTCTAAATTTATTTTAGAGGGTCTTTTCTTTTATTCGTTTCCATAAGTGTTCTTTTTATTAAATAACTTTCCATCGTCATAACTTCTTTTGCCTACATACTAGGTACAAAATTCCCTATTAAACGTCCTTTTATAAAAGTATAAAAGCAGTTAGATGGAAATGAATAAAAAGAGATTAATCGGGTATTTGTTTGTACTGATGTCTGTGGGCTGCATTCATGCGCAGGAAACGAATGTGTCTGCACAAGAATATAAACTATGGTATGACTGCCCGGCACAGGTATGGACAGAAGCACTACCTTTGGGAAATGGACGCCTGGGAGCCATGGTTTATGGGACACCAGGGACAGAACAAATACAACTAAACGAAGAAACTATCTGGGCAGGACGCCCCAATAACAATGCTAATCCGGACGCGCTGGAGTATATTCCCAAAGTGCGTGAATTTGTTTTTGCCGGAAAATACCTGGAAGCACAGACTCTCGCTACAGAAAAAGTGATGGCAAAGACGAATTCCGGAATGCCATATCAAAGTTTCGGTGATTTGCGAATTGCCTTTCCCGGTCATACCCGTTATTCCAACTATTATCGGGAGTTAAGTCTGGATTCAGCCCGCGTGATAGTGCGTTATGAAGTAGACGGAGTGCAATATCAACGCGAAACGATTACTTCATTTACCGATCAGGTAGTAATGGTGCGACTGACTGCCAATCGTCCCGGACAAATTACATTTAACGCTCAACTGACTTCGCCTCACCAGGACGTAATGATCGCTTCTGAAGAAGGAAACTGCGTAACTCTTTCAGGAGTATCCTCCTTGCATGAGGGATTGAAAGGGAAAGTGGAATTTCAAGGCAGATTGACTGCTAAAAATAAAGGTGGAGAAATAGCTTGTGCCGATGGGATACTTTCTGTTGAGAAAGCTGACGAAGCAATCGTCTATGTATCTATTGCAACTAATTTCAATAATTATCAAGACATCACCGGTAATCAGATAGAACGGGCAAAGAACTATTTGGAGAAAGCAATGGTTCATCCATTCATCGAATCGAAGAAGAATCACATTGATTTCTATCGGCAATACCTGACACGCGTTTCTCTCGATTTAGGAAAAGACCAATATTCAAATGTGCCAACCGATAAGCGTGTGGAAAATTTCAAGAACACCAATGATGCCCATCTGGTTGCCACTTATTTCCAATTTGGACGTTATCTGCTGATCTGTTCTTCCCAACCGGGAGGACAGCCCGCCAACCTGCAAGGAATCTGGAATGATAAATTATTCCCTTCCTGGGACAGCAAATATACTTGTAATATCAATTTGGAAATGAATTACTGGCCTTCGGAAGTAACAAATCTAAGTGAGTTGAATGAACCGTTATTCCGCTTGATAAAAGAGGTTAGCGATACAGGAAAAGAGACGGCTAAGGTTATGTATGGAGCCAACGGATGGGTATTACATCATAACACGGATATATGGCGCATCACAGGGGCGGTTGATAAAGCTCCTTCAGGTATGTGGCCCAGTGGTGGTGCATGGCTTTGCCGACATCTCTGGGAACGTTATCTATACACCGGAGATATTGAGTTCCTGCGTTCTGTTTACCCGATACTGAAAGAGTCCGGACGTTTCTTTGATGAAATCATGGTGAAAGAGCCGGTACACAACTGGTTGGTAGTCTGCCCCAGTAATTCACCGGAGAATGTACATTCGGGGAGTAATGGGAAAGCCACAACAGCTGCCGGATGCACCATGGACAACCAATTGGTCTTCGATCTTTGGACAACAATTATATCTGCTTCTCAAATACTGGACACAGATCAGGAATTTGCCACTCACCTGGCCCAACGTCTCAAAGAAATGGCTCCTATGCAAGTAGGACACTGGGGACAACTACAGGAATGGATGTTCGACTGGGATGACCCGAAGGATGTACACCGCCACATTTCTCATTTATACGGACTATTCCCCAGCAATCAGATTTCTCCTTATCGTACTCCTGAATTATTCGATGCAGCACGTACTTCTCTGATTCATCGCGGAGACCCGTCGACCGGATGGAGCATGGGATGGAAAGTTTGCCTCTGGGCACGCCTTCTTGATGGTGACCATGCTTACAAACTGATTACAGATCAGTTGACTCTTGTGCGCAATGAGAAGAAAAAAGGAGGCACCTATCCTAACCTGTTCGATGCGCATCCGCCATTCCAGATTGATGGAAACTTCGGTTGTGCCGCAGGTATTGCAGAAATGTTGATGCAAAGTTACGATGGTTTTATTTATCTGCTTCCTGCACTTCCTACCGTCTGGCAGGAAGGTTCTATCAAAGGAATTATTGCACGTGGAGGTTTCGAGCTTGATTTGAGCTGGAAAAATGGAAAAGTAAGCCGTTTGGTTGTGAAATCTCATAAGGGAGGTAACTGTCGCTTACGTTCACTCAACCCATTAACAGGCAAGGGGCTGAAGCGTGCCAAAGGTGAAAATCCGAATCCTCTTTATGCTGTTCCCACTATTCCCGAACCATTGATTAATGAAAAGGCAAACCTGAATAAGGTGGAAATTGCAGAAACTTACATCTATGATCTGCCTACCAAAGCAGGGCAAGAATATATATTGATTGGAAAATAATAACTCGACCGATATGAACAAAAACTTATTAAAACTGATGGTGGCTTGTGGAACGGTTTGTTTCCTGGCATGCACAGCACCTCAAAAAGTAGAAACGGAAAAATGGAGTGAACGCATGGCACGCTCCGAAATGAAACGTTTCCCCGAACTCTGGATGATTGAAAAAGCTAAGAAACCACGTTGGGGATATACCCACGGACTGGTAGTGAAATCCATGTTGGAAGAATGGAAACATACCGGAGATAGCACATATTATGATTATGCCAAGATCTATGCGGATAGCTTGATTGATGCCGACGGACGTATCAAAACCATGAAATATCTTTCATTCAATATTGATAACGTCAACGGCGGAAAGATTCTTTTTGATCTTTATGCACAGACCGGAGACGAACGTTACAAAATTGCCATGGATACTTTGCGCAAACAAATGACAGAGCAGCCCCGCACCAGTGAAGGAGGGTTCTGGCATAAATTGAGATACCCTCATCAAATGTGGCTGGACGGAATCTTTATGGCTTCTCCCTATCTGGTTCAATATGGAGCCACTTTCAATGAACCGGCTTTATTTGACGAAGCGAAGAAGCAGATTCTTTTAATAAATAGTAAGACTTATGATCCTGCAACAGGATTGTATTATCACGGATGGGATGAAAGCCGGGAACAGAAATGGGCAAATCCCGAAACGGGTTGCTCTCCTAATTTCTGGAGTCGCAGCATCGGATGGTACGGAGCGGCTATCGTAGATGTACTGGACTTCCTGCCACAGGAAACTGCCGGACGCGACAGTATTATACAGATTTTGCAAGGATTGGCAAAAACGATTGTTAAATATCAGGATCCTCAATCAGGAACCTGGTATCAGGTGACCGATCAGGGAGCACGGGAAGGTAATTATCTGGAGTCATCTGCTACTGCCTTGTTTGTCTACACTCTCGCCAAAGCTATCAATAAAGGATATCTTGGCAACGAATATATCGAACCGACAAAGAAAGCCTTTGATGGAATGGTAAAGACATTCACCCGTCTTGAAGAAGATGGTAGCTATACAATCACTAACTGCTGTGCAGTGGCAGGATTGGGCGGAGACTCGAAAAGATACCGTGACGGCTCATTTGAATATTATATCAGTGAACCGATCATAGAGAATGATCCGAAATCGGTCGGTTCATTTATTCTGGCTGCTATTGAATACGAGAAACTCACCACAAAGTAATAAACTAAAAACGATAAAATACAATGAGAAAATTCAAGATTCTTCCTCTCTTATTGCTGTTGCTAACTTTAGTTATCCCGGCAGCAGCACAGAAGAAAACGCAAAAGACGTACATTCCCTGGAACAACGGAAAGCTTGTAGTTTCCGAAGAGGGACGTTACCTGAAACATGAAAACGGTGCTCCTTTCTTTTGGTTAGGCGAAACGGGATGGTTATTACCCGAACGCTTGAACCGGGATGAAGCCGAATATTATCTGGAACAATGTAAACGCCGCGGATATAATGTGATTCAGGTTCAAACATTGAATAATGTTCCATCTATGAATATCTACGGACAGTATTCGATGATTGACGGATATAACTTCAAAAACATCAATCAAAAAGGTGTATACGGTTATTGGGATCACATGGATTATATTATCCGTACAGCAGCAAAGAAGGGTTTGTATATTGGTATGGTCTGTATTTGGGGAAGTCCTGTGAACCGGGGTGAAATGACTGTTGACCAGGCAAAAGCATACGGTAAGTTTCTGGCAGAACGTTATAAGGACGAACCGAACATTATCTGGTTTATCGGCGGAGACATCCGTGGCGATGTGAAAACCGCTGAATGGGAAGCTCTGGCCACTTCTATCAAAGCTATCGACAAGAATCACCTGATGACATTCCATCCGCGTGGAAGAACAACTTCTGCTACTTGGTTTAACAATGCTCCCTGGTTGGATTTCAACATGTTTCAAAGCGGACACCGCCGCTACGGACAACGTTTCGGAGACGGTGATTATCCTATCGAAGAAAATACGGAAGAAGATAACTGGCGTTTCGTAGAGCGTAGCTTGGCCATGAAGCCTATGAAACCCGTGATTGACGGTGAACCGATTTACGAAGAAATTCCTCATGGCCTGCATGATGAGAATGAATTGCTCTGGAAAGACTATGATGTACGCCGGTATGCTTACTGGTCGGTATTTGCCGGTTCTTTCGGACATACATACGGTCATAATTCTATCATGCAATTTATCAAACCGGGTGTAGGTGGTGCTTATGGCGCTAAAAAGCCTTGGTATGAAGCACTGGATGATCCGGGTTACAATCAAATGAAGTATCTGAAAAACCTGATGCTGACTTTCCCGTTCTTCGAACGCATACCCGATCAGTCTGTCATCGTAGGACAGAATGGAGAACGCTATGACCGCGCCATTGCTACACGTGGTAATGATTATCTGATGGTATACAACTACACCGGACGTCCAATGGAAGTTGATTTCAATAAAATTAGCGGTGCGAAAAAGAATGCCTGGTGGTACACTACGAAAGACGGTAAACTGGAATACATCGGAGAATTTGATAACGGAGTGCACAAATTTCAACATGACAGTGGTTATTGCAGTGGAAACGATCATATCCTGATTGTAGTGGACAGCAGTAAAAACTATATGGAAAAGGACTGGACAGAGTTACCAGACCGGCAAGGTGCCGGAGCCTAGTTTCCATTCGGTGCCAAAGTAAGCAATTACTCTTTTTATATAACTTATGCTCATGAATAAAAGAATATTTATATTATTCCTATTTTCTCTTCTGCTCTTTACCGGGTCCATATACGCAGCCATAGGTATCACTGACCTGCGAACAGAACAGTTGAAAAATCCGGCAGGTATTGATGTGCGCCAACCTCGATTGAGTTGGCGCATCGAATCGAATGAACAGAATGTGATACAAACTGCGTATCACATTCTTGTTGCATCTACCCCGGAGCTATTGGAACAAGGAAAAGGGGATATCTGGGATTCAGGAAAGATTGAATCTGACGTTTCCCAATGGATCGCTTATCAGGGAAAAACGCTAAAGCGTAATGCTCCCTACTATTGGAAAGTGAAAATCGACACCAACAAAGGGACAACAGATTGGAGTACTCCGGCTTTCTGGACTACAGGACTGTTTAATGAAGCAGATTGGCAAGGGCAATGGATCGGTTTGGATAAAGCTGCTCCCGGAGACAGCGAAACACAATGGAGCCGCTTGGCAGCTCGCTATCTCCGCAAAGAATTTGCATTGAAGAAAGAAGTGAAACGTGCCACTGTGCACATCGCCGGAATGGGATTGTATGAACTGTTTATCAACGGACAACGTATCGGCAATCAGGTTCTGGCTCCTGCTCCTACCGACTATCGGAAAACGATTCTGTACAACACCTATGATGTCACATCGTTGCTTCAAACAGAGAATGCTATTGGAGTAACTCTCGGAAATGGTCGTTTCTATACGATGCGCCAAAACTATAAACCGTATAAGATACCGACTTTCGGCTATCCTAAACTTCGGTTGAATCTGATTGTGGAATATGCAGACGGCAGCAAAGAAACGATTGCTACAAACACTACCTGGAAATTGACTACTGACGGTCCTATTCGTAGTAATAATGAATACGATGGTGAAGAGTACGACGCCCGTAAAGAGTTAGGAAACTGGACTCAAACCGGGTATGATGATAAAAGCTGGATGCCGGCACAACGTGTGAGCATTCCTTCGGGAACATTGCGTGCGCAAATGATGCCGGGTATGGAAGTCACAGAAACGTTGAAACCTGTTTCCATTAAAAAGCTCGGCAATAAATATATCTTGGATATCGGTCAGAATATGGCAGGATGGGTACGTTTCCGAGTTAAAGGACAGGCTGGTGACAGTATCCGCCTCCGTTTCGCAGAAAGTCTGCAAAGCAACGGTGAACTTTACACCAGAAATTTCAGGGATGCCCGTTCTACAGATGTGTATGTTGTCAGTGGACGTGAAACAAAAGATGCTACCTGGGCACCTCGTTTTATCTATCATGGATTTCGCTATGTAGAAGTTAGTGGTTATCCGAATGCGAAGGCTGAAGATTTCGTTGCCGAGGTAGTAGAAGATGAAATGGAACATACCGGAACTTTCAGCTGTTCTGACGAGACTCTGAATAAGATTATCCGTAATGCATTCTGGGGAATCCGGAGTAATTATAAAGGTATGCCGGTAGACTGTCCACAACGGAATGAACGCCAACCATGGTTGGGCGACCGTACCATGGGGTGTTGGGGAGAGAGTATGCTTTTCGATAATTATGCAATGTACACCAAATGGACGCGTGACATTCGCGAAGCACAACGGGAAGACGGCTGTATTCCTGATGTGGCCCCGGCATACTGGAATTATTACTCGGATAATGTGACCTGGCCTGCCGCTTTACCTATGGCCTGCGACATGCTTTTCACAAATTTTGGAGACAAACGTCCGATCGAGGAGAATTATCCGGCTATCAAAAAATGGGTATCTCATATCCGCGAATACTACATGACAGAGGAATATATCATCACCAAAGATAAATATGGTGACTGGTGCGTTCCACCCGAATCATTGGAGTTGATTCACAGTAAAGACCCATCCCGCAAGACTGATGGAGATTTGATTGCAACCGCCTATTATCTAAAAGTGTTACAACTGATGCACCGCTTTGCAAGTCTGCAAGGGCTGAAAGCTGATGCAGAAGAATGGGAAGATTTGGAACATCGCATAAAAGATGCATTCAATGCTCGTTTTTTGCATGTAAAAGAAAGTACCTCTCCCGTACCGGGGCATGCCTTATATCCGGATAGTATTTTCTATGGCAACAACACGGTTACTGCCAATATTTTGCCACTTGCTTTCGGACTGGTTCCTAAAAATCAGATCAATGCAGTAGCCCAAAATGCTGTAGCTTCTATTATTACGACCAACAAAGGACATATAAGTACTGGAGTAATCGGTGTACAATGGTTATTACGTGAATTAAGCCGCCGTGGACATGCCGATGTAGCTTATTTACTGGCTACCAATAAAACATATCCTTCCTGGGGATATATGGTTGAAAAAGGTGCTACCACTATTTGGGAATTATGGAATGGTGATACAGCCAATCCTGAAATGAACAGTGGTAATCACGTGATGCTTTTAGGCGATTTATTACCTTGGTGTTTCAATAATCTGGCAGGTATTCGTGCAGACCGCTGGAAGTCCGGTTACAAACATATCGTTTTCCAACCGGCTTTTGAAATCCAGGAATTAAGCAATGTAGATGCATCATACATGAGTATCTACGGGAAAATAACCAGTCGGTGGGCAAAGACTCCTACTCACCTGGAATGGGATATCGAGCTTCCTGCCAATACAACAGGCGAAGTACATCTACCAGATGGACGGAAGGAAAAGATCGGATCGGGAAAATATCACTTCAGTGTAGACATCCCCACCCGGAATACGGCTATTCTAAGTGATGAATTCCTGTACGAAAAAGCTTCTTTCCCCGAATGTCACGGAGCTACAATTGTAGAACTGAAGAACGGTGATCTCGTAGCCTCTTTCTTCGGAGGCACCAAAGAACGCAATCCGGATTGTTGCATCTGGGTATGTCGTAAGCCGAAAGGTTCCAAAGAATGGACTGCCCCAAAACTTGCCGCTGACGGTGTGTTCTCGATCAAAGATTCACAAGCTGTATTGGCTGGAATCGATTCAACTTGTACACCTGTGAAAGATGAGAAAGGAAAACTTATTGCCCGCAGAAAAGCTTGTTGGAATCCGGTTCTTTTCCAGATTCCCGGAGGTGACTTGATTTTATTCTATAAAATAGGTCTGAAAGTGAGTGATTGGACAGGATGGCTGGTTCGTTCACGTGACGGAGGAAAGACTTGGAGCAAACGTGAACCGCTTCCGGAAGGTTTTCTTGGACCTATTAAGAATAAACCGGAATATATCAATGGACGTATCATCTGCCCTTCCAGTACGGAAGGAAGTAACGGATGGCGTGTCCACTTCGAGATTTCCGATGACAAAGGCAAGACCTGGAAGATGGTAGGTCCATTGGATGCCGAGTTATCCGTCCCCACTCAAAACCGTAAAAAAGGTGGCATGAATGTGGACGATCAGGAAGGAGGAGAAGCGATCAGAGGAGAAGGAGCCAAACCTGTTTATGCGATACAACCTAGTATTCTGAAACATAAAGACGGAAGATTACAGGTACTCTGCCGTACACGTAACGCACAAGTAGCAACTGCATGGAGCAGCGATAATGGTGATACGTGGAGTAAAGTAACGCTGCTGGATGTTCCGAATAATAATTCCGGAACGGATGCTGTGACAATGAAAGACGGCAGACATATACTTATCTACAATAATTTCTCTACATTACCCGGAACTCCGAAAGGTCCGCGTACTCCGCTTTGTGTGGCAATATCAGAAGATGGCATCAACTGGAAGCCTGTTCTTACATTGGAAGATAGTCCGATCAGCCAGTACTCTTATCCCAGTATTATTCAGGGAAAAGACGGGAAACTGCATGCCATATACACTTGGCGTCGCCAACGAATTAAATATGCAGAGATAGATCCGACGAAGTTTTAAATTGAACCGTCATCTGAATAAAATCGACCGCTCCTTTGTCCGCAAAAGAGCGGTCGATTCTTTGTATTTATCCATTTTATATTTTACATTTGCCAAGAAATAAAAAAGAACGATGGCAGATAATTATATAGAAAGGCAACAGGAACAATATGAAGCCAGAAAGGCTGCTTGGAAACAAGCACAGAAATATGGTAAGAAGAAATCTACAACAGTTCATCCGACCGAATCGGCTTCGTGTACTCCAATGACCTCAAAATCATCTCCCTCCAAAAGAAGAGTATTTATAACAGGAGGAGCGGAAGGTATAGGCAAGGCAATAGTAGAAGCTTTTTGCCTGTCCGGCGATCAAGTCGCTTTTTGTGATATAAATGAAATAGCGGGACAAGAGACTGCAAAAGCAACCGGATCTATATTCCATAAAGTCGATGTCAGCGATAAGGATGCGCTTGAAAGTTGCATGCAACGTATTCTTTCCGAATGGAATGATATTGATATTATTGTCAACAACGTCGGTATTAGTCAATTTTCGTCTATCACCGAAACGAGCGTAGAGGATTTCGACAAAATTCTTTCTATCAACCTACGCCCTGTATTTATCACCTCCCGCCTGCTTGCCATACATCGTAAAGAACAGTCTTCTCCTAATCCATACGGCCGGATTATCAATATCTGCTCCACACGTTACCTGATGAGTGAACCAGGAAGTGAAGGTTATGCAGCTTCGAAAGGTGGTATCTATTCTTTAACTCATGCACTGGCCTTGTCGTTATCCGAATGGAATATCACCGTCAACTCTATTGCTCCGGGATGGGTACAAACTCATGATTATGACCAACTCCGGCCGGAAGATCATTCACAACATCCTTCGCGACGGGTAGGCAAACCGGAAGATATTGCCCGTATGTGTTTGTTTTTCTGTGAAGAAAACAATGATTTCATCAATGGAGAAAATATCACGATTGACGGAGGAATGACGAAAAAGATGATTTATCTGGAGTAATTTAAAGTATCATATTATTCATTGTCGAGAAATTCTTTCAACACGCTTCGGGTAACTTCCACTCCTGTCTTCACTATCGAGGCTGCATGATGAAACTCCAACATATCATAGGTATCACCGGACATCTGAATTAAGATATCCGGCTGACAACGCTCTATCTGGTAACGAGTGATTTGTTGCATCATCATTCTTGAAGATTCTGTCAATAGATTATAAGGAGATATTTTCTTTTTCTTTCCGGAATCGAGGGGTGCATTCACATCGACAGCTATCAGGATATCTCCTTCAATGCGTTTTACATGAGCCAATGGAAGAGGATTCAGAATGCCTCCGTCAATCAAAACCATACCGTCTTTTCTCAACGGACGGAAAAGCATGGGGATAGAAATAGATGCACGGATAGCTTCATGTAAGCTCCCCCTGTCAAACCTCACTTCCTGATCGCGGACAATATCCGTAGCCATTGCTACATAAGGGACAGGCAAGTCTTCAATATTCATGTCCGGAATAATCTGTTTCAGTTCTTTGATAAAACGGTCACCTTTCACCAATCCATCCCGGCTTAAAGTAATATCCGCCAATTCCCACATCTTACGTTTATCCCAACTATATAGCCACTCCTTACATTCTTCCATTTTTCCTGAAGCGTACATCGCCCCCACCATAGCTCCCATCGAGCTTCCTGCAATAGAGGTGATCTCAAAATTGTGACGGAGCAATTCTTCAATTACTCCTATATGCGCTATTCCACGTGCTCCTCCCATAGAAAGGACCAATGCTACTTTTTGCTTATCCATATCATATATATTTCTATTAGCCATCCACAAAATAACACATTTTCTGCGAAAAAGATGTTTAAATCAATTTAAGAATCTGTTAATCGAAGAAAAACACACTGTTCAAATAATAAACAAAAGAATTTAGTAACTTTGCGGCCTCAATAGGCTTATAGTTAATTATAGAGTAATCATAAAATGAAAGAAGCTTTCATCAAGCTGCATATATCCATTATTATTGCAGGCGCTACAGGAGTATTCGGGAAGTTGATAACACTCAATGAGGGATTGTTAGTCTGGTGGAGAATGATGTTTGCAACTTTGATACTGGCAGGTATTCTATACTTTGCGAAAAAGTTACCAAAACTTCCTTTGAAAGAAATACTAAAGATTAGTGGTGTCGGAGTACTGTTGGCACTGCATTGGATATTCTTCTATGGAAGTATCAAAGCCTCCAATGTTTCTATCGGGGTGGTTTGTTTCTCAATGGTGGGTTTCTTTACGGCTTTTCTGGAGCCACTGATTAATCGGCATAGAGTGTCACTGAAAGAAGTTACATTCAGCCTGCTTACCCTATTCGGAATTGTCCTGATATTCCATTTTGATACTCGTTATCGTATGGGAATAACATTAGGTATTATATCTTCTGCATTGGCGGCGCTATTTACTATAACCAATAAGAAGACGGCAAAGAATCATGCTTCAAGTGCCCTGTTACTGTATGAGATGTTTGGCGGATTTATTGGAGTTTCCTGTATTCTTCCTTTCTATTTGCATTATTTTCCGGTGTCCACTATCGTGCCCGGTATGGGAGACTTAATCAATCTACTATTACTCGCTTCTTTCTGTACTGTCGGACTATATTTATTGCAAATTCAGGTTCTGAAAAAGATTTCAGCATTTACGGTCAATTTAAGTTATAATCTGGAACCTATATATAGCATCATTCTGGCCATGATTATTTTCAATGAGGCCAAAGAACTGAATATTGCTTTTTATTCCGGGCTCGGGATGATTATCTTATCTGTTATTTTGCAGACACTAAGTGTTACATTTCAAAAGAAATTTAGTATACCACAACAATCATAAGAATTTAAAATAAGATCCCTATCCGGGATAGTTAAAACAAAAAGGTAGCAATCCTCTACATCATACGGATTGCTACCTTTTTTAGCTTCTTATATTCAAATCAAGTAATTCTATTTCTTTTCTTGAGCCTTCTTTTCTTCCTGTCGTTTATTCACATAATCCTTGAACATCTGACGCCAGTTACGACCATGCTCATTGAAATACTGTTCGCATTTGGTTTTATAAATTTCGAAGATGGCAGAGATCTGCTTCATATTCTTATAGTCAATAGCCTGTTCGCGAGCCAGCTTCAACTGTTCCAGGACGTAAGCAGTTTCCTCCTCTGTCATATTGGGCACAATGGTCTGATAACCTTTCAAGGTAAAAGCGACTTTACCTACCGTATATTTATCGAGGATTTGTTCTATCTGTTCTTCAGTCAATACTCTGCGTAACTCTTTCATTAGCCTTTCATGTACTTCTTTCGGCATAGCAGAATCTGCAATCATTTCACGGTCGAGCTTGGAAAGCGGCTTGCCTGTAAGAGGATTGATACCCTCGGGAATTGTTGTATAGGGATGCTCATTGTGCCAGTCGCGAACTTTACGAAGATGGTTATAAATAGCTGTTGCCGCAAAACCTGCCTTTTTCTCATCATCCAACTTTAAAGAAGCTACCCAGTCCATGGCTTTCTTTTCAAGAGAAGCATCTGATTTTAAATCAGCAAAGGCCTTCTTGTCAAAATAGGCGGCTACCTTGTCAAATGACCGGATTGCACCTTCGGGAAGCAAAGCTCCTTTTTCTCCAAAACTATACATAGCAGATTCCGGTTCAATGGTAACTTTGCTTTCGTCCAGCATCTTTTTGTCCAACTTGAACACGTCTGCGAAGAAATCATAAACAGCATTCCGTTTGTTCGGACCAAAGTCATGTTTCTCCTTGGGGAGATGTACATTCGTTACTTTGTCTTTCGCGTTATAGAATCCATAAATTCGTTGCAAATAAGGAAATTCAAGAGTAGGAACACTAGCCGTCCAGTCGCCACCATCAGATACCACGAGTTGTGGACGAGGGGCAAAAGTAGCAGCTAGCTCCGCATTACAGGTTCCTCCTGCAGAAAGTTGAATGGGCATTCCGCTTTCACACGGACAGCCACCGTCAAAGTGAGAAGCAAGGCTCACCACGGGAGCAGAAGCAGTAAAACGATCATCTAATACACTCAACAAAACAGTATGAGTGCCCCCTCCTGAACCACCATTTGTACCGATACGACTGGTATCAATATCCTTACGGGAAGCAAGCATAGACTCAAGAATCAACAAGCCATTCATTGCCTGAATAGTGTGCGCCGCACTACTACGATGTGCCGCACTGCCAACTTGTAAAGCCGACTCTCCCCATCCGAACAAATCATAATCCACACAAATAGCTCCCATACGTGCTAAAGTGCCCATACGTTGTTGCTGGTCCTCACGATAACGTCCGCCACCAAAATGTCCGTTAGGACAAATAATCAACGCATGTTTTCCTTTTGATTGAGGTGTGTAGATAGAACCGCAAACATATAAGCCGGGAAGTGTTTCAAGTGCAAAATTCTGCACTGTATAGCCATCAAACTTACGTATCTTCGAAAGAATAGGTTTGGATTTAACACATTGAGCTAGTAAAGTGTCGATACCCAAACGTTGACGCACTTCTTTTTTCAAAGAATCAACGCGAAGTTCAAAAGCCTGTCGATCTGCATAAAGAGTATTCAAATAAGCCAGCATCTTTTCTCCGTCTGCATCCGTACGACGTGGATATTCATACGCTTTTAGCTTATACATATTTCCTTTCTGTTTGACAAATTTATAATCGAAAGGTGCCAATACATTCGTCAGGGATTCTTCTACAGAATAAGGACGAATACGAAAGTCGGCATAAGGCAACACTTTTCCCACTGTATCAATATCATATTTCAGGCGGACTCCGAAACGGTTTTGAATATCCGTCAGTACTTCATTCAAGGGACGGGCAAATTCCGTCTCGTATGTTTGTGTCTGCGCTTCAGCCGAAAGAGATGCGGCAAGAAGCATGGTAAAAAGGATTCGTTTCATTTTTAATTATTTGATTCTAAGTAAGTCATCATAAAGACATCAGATGCAGAGCAGGATTACATTTTAATCTCTTCACCATTGACGATCACATCATCCATCGTGATACGCTCACAATTTTCAAAGATACATTTCTGTTTTCCTCCCTGAATATGAATATCACGCAAAACAATGTCAGATATCGGCGCTTCTTCCAAACCCACTATTTTGATTGGAGTCTTTACATCTGTCACAGTCATTCCACTGATATGTACGTTACGGAAGATCGGAGTGCGTTCACTCTTTGGTTCCGCAGGCATTTTACTATATTTCAAATTCAGCACGACTGCTTCCTGTTTAATATTACTCATAACAACGTTGCTAACGCGAATGTCTTCAACGACTCCTCCCCTTCCACGGGTTGACTTGATGCGGATTCCACGATCCGTTCCGTCAAATACGCAATTGGAAATAGTCACTTTACGCACACTTCCACTCATCTCACTGCCGATAACAACGCCTCCATGGCCGGAAAGCATGGTACAGTTGGTTATGGTGATATTTTCGCAAGGTACTCCCAAACGACGGGCCTGCGCATCTCTTCCGGACTTGATTGTTATGCAATCGTCCCCCACTGATATATGGCAGTCACTGATATGCACATTGCGGCAGGATTCCGGATTAACCCCGTCTGTATTTGGTGAAGGGGCATTATCAATAGTTATCCCCTTTATTATTACATTATCGCAAAATTCAGGATTCACCGTCCAGAAAGGAGAATTGATAATTTTCACTCCTTCAATCTTTACTTTCTTACAACGAACGGGCTGGATAAACAGAGGACGGAAAAAGCGACGCTGCAACGTAGTTACATAATCCTTATTCGTTTCAGCATAAATCGCTGTCGTATCGTTTGCTGCATCCCACATCGGCTGATATTTATTTATATCACGCATGCCGTTATCTTTCAAATCAATCATGACACGAAAGAACTCCATCCACCATTTCTTTCCCTGTCCGTCCAAAGTTCCTTCTCCTTTGATGGTAATATTCTCGGCATCTACCGCATAGATCAAAGGCTGGAAACTTTTCATCATCACTCCTTCGTGACGAACCTCGACAAAAGGAAGATAGTCATCGAAGTTGTCAGAAAAGAGCAAAGTAGCTCCGGCTTCCAACTCCAGTGTAATGTTGCTTTTCAGATGAATACTTCCTGTCAGATAAGTCCCGGCAGGAAAGAAAAGAGTACCTCCGCCGCCACGGTTCAAACGATCAATCGTTGAATTGATTAGCTTTGTATTAAGAGCCTTACCATTTGCTTTTGCACCGGTCTTCAACATATCCACACGCTCGGCACGGAGAATTGTGGTTGCACAGAAGCAAAGAAAGACGAGAAAAGTTGTCCGTAAATTCATAATCGATATTATTAAATTATATTTCATCATTGTCTTCTAAAAAATCATGCTAATAGAATCTTTTTTTCTTCCCAATGTTTGAATACAATCATTAAAATGTTTTTTTCAAACATGCTATATGATTAAAATAAAGATGCTGCGTGGCTTTTTCTATGAATACATTGTTTTTTTAATTCTACAAATATATGCAAAAGGTTCTTTCATCTTGCACAAACCAATTGATATGTTCCACTCTGTATCTCTTTGGGTTCTTTTTCTCCCGGAAGATAAACGACAGCCGTAGTATTCACCGGAACAGATATGTTTAAAGTGAAAATTCCGTTCTGGCTAGTCCAATCTACAACAATAGTACCGTATAAAGTTTCATACGATGCTTTGACATATTTCAAATCTCCTACAGGCTGGGGAGCGATGATAAACTTTTGATAGGTAGTAGATGGGCGGATACCGACCAGCGAATTAAAGAACCATTCATCAATCTGTCCCATCATAAAGTGATTCCAGGAAGAACCTTGGCGGGGATCCCATTGCTCGGTTAAGGTGGTAGCACCGAATTTCAACTGGAAGCCATATCCTGGAGCTTCTTCGTGATTGAACATCTTATAAATAAGTTCGTGCTGACCATTACGCGCCAACGTCTGAATCAGATAGCGGTTACCCACATCACCGGTCGTTAAGCGATTGCCATGTGCTTCCACATCTTTAATCAGATTCATAAGTACTTTCTCATCCAACTTTGCATCCGGTTGATAACTGCCTTGTTCATCTGAATCCTGCGTCATCTGGAGGAATAACGGAAGTGCATTACTACATTGGCTCCCTGTACCATACTGTGCTGTCTCTTTATTGAGAAAACATTTATTAAATGAGGCAAGTATTTCATGTGCCAAAGAAGTATAATAATGAATGTCAAAGTCATTGCCAACCATTTTCGCAGCTTTTATTAAAAACATTACTGTCATATAATAATGCGCGGTAGCCACCAGGGGAACCGGTGTATTCCTAGAGAATCCGGCACGAAAATCTCCGTAATCATACCAATCTCCCAAGCCGAAAGAAAGAATACCCATCTCTGCACGAGTCTTCAGATAATCCACATAACGGCGCATATTCGGATAATATTTCTTAATCAACGAGTCATCTCCATACGTCTCATAGTACATAAATGGGAAAATAACCAGAGAACCACCCCATTCCGGAGATTCGGCAAATGCATCCATGCCCGGACCTTCAAAAACCACGTATTCCGGAGCAGTTGTCGGCATGGCACCGTTGGCATGTTGCGCATCTGCCATATTCTGCATAATCTGCGGAGCATAAGCTGTCAAATCATAGTTGTATAATAGCCCAGGACCATTCAGATGCACCTGTTCCAGCCAGCCTAGTTTTTCACGATGCGGACAATCTGTAAACACAGACTGCATATTGCTACGCACTGCTTTTTCGATCAATCGATGGGCAGCATTAAATATTCGGTTGGATGATTCGAAAGTGGAAACTTTCTTAGCTGAATTAAAGACGAAACAGGATTGAATATTCTTCAACACAGGCAATCTCTGCGGATTCTTTTGACCTTTTAAGACAGCCCCCTCGACTTGAATATATCTAAAACCGTAATAAGAGAAACGAGGATGCCAGGTTTCGTCACCTTCACCTTTCAGTGTATATTCATAATAGTGTTGACGTCCCGTTTGTCGCTGATTACAGGCACCTTCATCTGTCAATGCTTCGGCTACGAGCAGAGTTACTTTCTGTCCACGTTTACCACGTACTGTTATTTCCGGAAAGCCAGCCAGATTTTGCCCCATATCCAACACGAAAGCAGAAGGATCGACAGTTCTTTTAGTCGATTTAGAAGCTGAAGCAATCTGTTCTGCATTTAGTTTGGTTACCTTTTGAATATCATATCGTTCCATGATTTTCACCGGAGGCGCCATCTGTGGACGTAGTATTCCTTTAGGAGCTTCCTGTATAACTACCGGACGCCAATGACTATCATCAAAGCCAACCTGATTCCATCCTTTTTGCTCACGACGAGCATCGTAATCCTCACCTCCATATATGCAATTGAAAGTTACCGGACTAAAATCATATTTCCAGTCATTGTCAGAACGAAGTGTTGTAGATGTTCCATCTTCGTAATTAATAACCAGTTCAAATAAAAGTGTAGGAGGACCAAAACTTATCTGTAATTTGCGATAACGTCCTCCTTGCACATTATAGAATCCATTCCCCAATAAGATTCCCACGGCATTCTCACCATGCCGCAATTGTTCCGTTACATCATACGTGTTATAGTAAACAGTTTTATCATAATCACTCCACAGCGGAGCAAATTCACTGTTGCCTACTTTCTTGCCATTCAAAGAGAATTCATAGAATCCCAAACCACAAACGTATGCAGTTGCTTCTACTATTTTCTTGCCCGATTGGCGGTTTGTATTCCCTTCTGTCCTATCTCCCACCTGGAATGTTCTTCGCAAACAAATACTTTTCTTTGCTAAAGTGTCCACTGCTTCCCAAGCTGCCTTTACCTCCGGTTTCTTCAACTCTCCACCATGAAACTTGCGTCCTTCCGGTAAATGAGCATTCTGACGAGTGATAGCTCCAATCCATTTTCCTTCGGAAAGTCTTGAAGAAGCAGAGCGAAACTTTGCTTCACGACTCCATTCAGAGGGTGCATCTGTCTCATCCCAAACACGAACCCGCCAACTATAATTAAATTGATTATCAGGTCGTATATCTGCCCCCTCTATAGAAACCAGCTGGCTCTGTGTAGAATAGACTTTTCCACTATTCCAAACGGAACGTCCTGTAAAAGCTTCCCGGATGTCAATCTCATAAGCTGATTGTCGCGTTCCATTTTCCGGCGATTCCATCACCCATCCCAAGCGAGGTGAACCTTCGACCACTACCAGACCTTCCTGCATTTCACAGGTAAGGCGGCTGATTGTTATAGTCTTTGCCTGCATAAAACATGGCAAGCAAAGAAAAAGAAGGAGATATTTCTTTATATTCATTGTTCAGACTATCCTATCTATATTATCAGATAAATGATTATTTGAGTACATCCTTGCAAACGATTCTTGTCAATGTATCTGCATAACCGACTTCTTTACCATCCACAAAAATGCGTAAACCTTTTCCACAATGATAACGATCGCCGTTCTTATCCCAAAGAATCGTCAGATTATGACCGTGATATAGCACATTATCCAAGCAGAACCAATCCCAGTTGTCGACAGGGATCAATGGATTTACTTCAATTGTATTATCCAGACGCGGACGAAGTCCAATCAGTCCTGTAATCATCAAATCGTTGAAAGTAGAATGATTATAGTAGCGGCTGCGCTCCTGATCCCCTTTCAACCAATAACCGGTCACTTCATCCAGATATTCGCCAATGTAAGGACGACCACGATGGTACTGTGACTCCACATACAATTCCATCTGACGGAAATATACACTGTCAGACAATACGGTCTGCGGATAATTATTCATAAAGTTAGCCATTGCTGTCAATGTCTGTGCAGAAGCAAACGGCCAGATAGCTCCATCCCACTCACACTTACCCACTCCACGTGTACGGAATTCCGGATGACGACGTTCTGCAGTAGTTAATCCATAAGGAGCAGAGAAACCTTTTTCATCCAGAATCTCTTTCCAGGCAACTTCATATTTCTTTGTCGTATCCGGCAGGTTGAAATACCAGGGAATATATCCGATTGCTTCACGGACATTTGCTGAAGAATCCGTACGCATCGTCTCAAAAAACTGGTGACGGGTATTCCACAACTCATTCTCTACCAGATTTCTCAATGTGTCTGCTCTCATACCATATTTCATAGCCATTCCTTCATCACCGGAAAGAATTCCCATACATGAAAGTGCTTTGGCATTGCCATACATATAACTATTGATTGTCGGGCGGGCATATTTTTTCTTCCGTCCACCACTGATAGATTCTTCCATTCCATCCTGTACATCCCCCTGCCAGTACAATCCATTCTTCAAACGGTTCGTACGTTCCCAACGTTGATATTCAGTTTCCAGATCTTTTTTCATATCCAGCATAAAATCTTTATCCCCATCTACCATATAACGGGCCAATACAGCATCCGCATTCCATGAGCTGAACTTATCCATTTTCTTCATCGGACCGCCGTCATTGCCACGATACCATGTATGAATAATCTGATCCAGATATTTAGGGTCACGTAACCAACGGCTCTCATAAATATGATGTCCGATCGCACAAGCGATCAGGTTATATTTATCAGAATAGGAACGCTGAACGAGGAACTCCGTCATACCATATCCTACAGGAGTTTCTTTGATATGCTTACGCAATGACCACCAACGATAATAATACATCTCTTCAAAGTTATGTTGCGGACATTCAAACAAAGGAATATTTTCCTCCATCCATTCCGAGGCTTTTGCATTAGGAATTGCCTGAACGATGTTCTCATCTTCCATGTGGTTGAAATAGTCTGCATAATGACTGAAATCAGCATACTTTAAAAAAGCAGAAGATGCATCTTTATCCGTAGAAGATGTTTTCACATTGGCAATACCATATCCTGCCAATGAATCTTGTGCACCTGCATTTGGCAGATCATAAGTCTGATCGGCAGGAGTATCTACAGTCGGGAATGTACGAGGTACACCGGTACGGAATACGATCCGTTCAACAGCAGCCACAGGTGCGTAGAACATACGCAGTCCTACTCTTTTACCATCTACATATACTTGAATATTACGATCGGCAGTTGAAAGAACTGCTTCCACGTGATAAACCTTTCCTGCTTCATATTTCATCATATTTGCAAACCGAGAGCCACCTTTCATTCGGAAAATTCCATCATCAGTAAGTTCCATACGGGAACATGCTATTCCATTCTCATCCAGGAATTCAATCTGAAGGGTACCTTTATCATTTTGCCCGGCTTTCAAATCGAATGATACTTTCAACTCTTTAGAAGCCGGTATTTTTCGTTCCACTTTAGCATAATCAAACGGGTCTTTATCTTGCAGTTTCAGCCATTGACCTTCCAGAGAAACCGGAGCCCAAACCGGAGAATAAATATTCCAGTCAGTCAGTTCTGCAATTGATTTATTGTTTGAGAAATCATCGTCCGCATGTGCTGAAGCATTTATCTCTACCGGAACAGGAATGCGGGAAATCCACATATCTTCCTTATTCACACTGTAAGAAACCCATAAATCACCATCTGCAGGTATTCCATTACCTTCCTGAATACCACGTGGATATTGGGGACCGTATGATTTATAATTTCCTCCATAGCGCATTGGAGTGATTTCACCATGCACTAAATTTAATGTCGTATATTCCAACCCATCTTTACTCAAAGAGATAGCTAGCGGCCAACGAAATTCCGATGGATTATATACTGTAGCATACGTTCCGTCACTTAGACGTTGTCCCCAGATTTTTGCATTGCTATTGACAAAGCCTTTTGCACGAAGCACTGGTTCTGCCCAGGTATGTCCGCCATCCTCACTGATAGAAGTAAGTGCATGTTTCCAAAGACTGGCAATACGTCCATCCGGCAATGTATAACAATTGAATGCTTTATATCCTTTCTTCAACGGAATGAGAGGATCTTCACGGTCGGCTTCTTCCACCCACTGCATCATATACAGCGGATTATCGAGAATTTCCTGGCAAGCTTTCACAAACTCACGATCCTTACTTTTCTTAAAATATGGATAATCGGTATTCTTTTCATTAAATCCATGATTATAATAAATGAAATAGATCGGTCCGAAAGAACCGTCTTTCTTTATTTCACGAACTACGCGGCCAATACCATTTCCATCATTGGGGTCATCCTTTTTGTCCAAAGCAACTCCATAATTCCCCATTGTAATCAGTTTGCCGGATTTAGAGACATAGAATCCAACACGTTGGTGCATAATGGCAATCAGATCTTTGGCCTGCACACCCGGACGAGATTCTTTGGTATATCCATCGGGCACTTTATAAGGAGGGAATACAATTTCCGGATTCGTCCAGTGATATCCATCCTTTGAAGTCATCAGAAAAGTCTGTGAAGGCGGTATGTGTTCATCAGAAGGGTCTGCCAGGTACTGATAGAAAAACTGGTCATTCCAATAAGCGAGCATCGGCTGGTGATTATAAGTCCATCCATTGCCGTTCGAAGCATCCGGATGTTCGCGATTGGCACGTACCAATTGAATATTATGCACTCCAACTACCGGAGACAGTTGCCCGTCGTGATAAGCAGGATTTGATAATTCTTTTCCTGTATAATGGATTCTATCTTGTGCAAAGGCTGTAGTAGTCAACCATCCGGCAGCCAGTACAAAAAGAATTTTAGCAGAGTTGTTCATGATTTATTTCTGATTTTAAATTAGTTCCGGATTTATTTCTTTTCTTCCAGCAATGCCTTTACTAGTGATTCCGGAGCTTTGAATATTGTTCCATGTTTATGTCCCACAGGGATGCTTACCTCTTCTGTTACATCTGTAAAGTTCCGGAAATCCTTTGTACGCATAGCACCATATATTTTTTTCTTATACACATCAAAATAGATTAGATAATCATCGTCCAACTTCTCTACAGACGGTCCTTCTACAAAGGATTCAGTAAAAGGCTGGGATGCCGGCGAATAAGGTCCGGTCATAGAATCGGAAAAAGCAATTTTCAGATTACGCTCCGGACGGGTATTATCCTTAAGCACCATGACATAGTCATTCTTCGCCTGTTTCACTATGACAGCATCAATGGTGCTGAATCCCGGGTCGTACAGAAGTTTTGCTTTCGAAACTGTCTTAAAATCTTTTGTAGTGATATAGTATAAACGATGATTGTTATTCTCTTCCTCTATCCCCTTTTCAAAACGCCCGGGGACACAAGAGGCCCATACGACCATAAACTGTTCACTCTCGTCGTCATAGAATATCTCCGGAGCCCATACATTAATGGTAGTCGGTTCGTCTGCCATTACAGGAATCATCTGTTGCTCCGACCAATGAATCAGGTCTTTGGAATGTGCGTAACCAAACCCCAAATCGCCTTTCCAACTTGTAGTCCAGACCAAATGGTAAGTTCCATCCGGAGTGCGCACCATTGAAGGGTCCCGCATTAGTTGATGCTGCCCCAATTCCGGTTTCAACCAGATTCCCGGAATACTATCCCAATGCATTCCATCCTCACTATATAAATATCTCAATCCCTCATCAGCCGGTTCATGAAACGAAGTGAACATATAGTAGTCTTTGTTCCCCCCACAAGAAGCCAGAAACAGAAGACTTATTGCGGCTAATGTATTTCTTAACTTTTTCATTTGTATATTCTATATTTGTATCTTTTATACAAAGGAGACGATAGAAAGTGACATTTGTACTCAAATAGATTAGAAGAATCATTAGATTCAAAACTTATATACGATAAAAGGGCGACTCTCCGAGCCACCCTTTCCACCATCAAACAAACTAACCATTTACAATGGGAAAGAATTTCACCTCTTTTTATAGTATCTTATTTTTTTAATTATAAAGATCCTCCACGGGCTTTCACGCGTTTGTACCACTCCTCACGCTCTTTCTTCAGGTCATATCCACGTTTGGCCAGATAGTTGTTGATACGTCCCTTGTATTTTCCGAAAGCCGCGTGTTTCTTATCCGAATTTTCCGCATCCATGGCAAATTCGCGGGCTTCTATCAGCCACGCGTAGATTTGGACCTTCTCTTCCTCCTTCAAGGTCGGAATCATGTCGAGGTGCGAATCGTATGTCACTTTCACCACTCCGTAGGTCATGCCGTCCTTTACCGCTTCCACCTGTTTTTCGTCCAGAAAGAGGGACAGAGAAGCGGGGAAAGCGAAATGAGAACGGTAGAGAGCCGCGTCCTTCTCGTTTTCGGCAGCCTTCAGGGCTTCGGCCTTTGCGTCGCCTGTCAGGTTCGAGTCTTTGGCCGCCTTGACTTTCGCGTCACGCACCGCATAAATGTCGTTCAACTCGAAATAGCGGTTGGCGATGACGTTGCGGACATCTTCAGCAACATTCGCATCGGAAAGCCCGAGCTTGTCGACTATCTTTTGTGAACGGTTGACGATGGACTCCACGTATTTTGGGTCACGGTTTTCCTTGTTCAAGTCGACTACCCCAGCAGACAGGAAACCGGGAAGGATGAACAGGAAAATGAATAATAGCTGTTTCATTCTATAATTTTTTTTGAAGATTGTTTTTATGTCGGCATCCGAAAACGAGATGCCGAAAGGAGATTCGAATCCGGCATCTTGCCGACGGTTACATTAATTTTCCTTTTTCAGCCAACGTGTCGTAGTTATTCTTCAAATCGCGCCAGTCCACTTTGTGCCTGGTACTGATGCCATTGATGTACTTCTCGATGTTAGTATATCCGTCGCCCGTGCAATCTTTGTTGGCATCGCTCGGGTCGTTCGGGTTCAGTCCGTTAGCTTTTTCCCATTCGTCCGGCATGCCGTCACCGTCCGTATCCACGTAAGGAGTCCCCTTATATTCGGGATAGCCGCCCATCTGGCGAACGTCGGTGATGATACCTTGCTTATAAGAATCTTTTGGCAAGCGACGATATTTGAACTGTCCGTCTTCGCCCATCGACTTTGGAGATAGGCCGGTGAGGTCGCCGTAAGCGTCTTTCGGAAGTTTCTTTTCATAATAAGGAATGCCTGTGCGCACTTCGTCGACGATGCGTTGGTCTACGAGGTCGCGGCAAGGGATGTCGGCACCCACGTGCTTCAACACGTAGTCGTAGGCATCACCGGCTCCCATAATGTTGATGTAGGGCATTTCAAAGGGACGGTAGCTGCGCATGCTCTCGGTGAATCCGTCGGTGTTGGGTTCAGTTTCGATTTGTATGCCGCCGTTCCAGTTGTCCTTCGTAATTTCAGGAAAACCTTCCATGATGTTTCCGTCGGCATAGACACGTCCGTAAACGTGGTGGTCGAGTTTGCTACGTCCTGATTCGGGCTTAAGGATGCGGTGTCCCACGTTGGAGTCTTTCGGGGTGGCGGGTCCCGGCTTGTAATAGTTGTTGATCATGTTGAACATGGCGGTGTAGTCGCCCCCGTCAGAGGAGCGGTGCACCCAGTTGAAGACGACGTTGTTGACGAAGTTGAAGATCCCGTTCCATCCGATGGAAGGGTTACGCCCGGAGTTGCTTGCCCAAAGGCTGCGGATGAAGGCGCAGTTTTCACCTCCCAAAGTGCTGCCGAAAGCGTGGTTGTAGGTGTCGAGCGCCTTGGCGGAGATGGTGTTTTGGATGGTGACGTTGACAGTGGGGAGCTTCAAGTCCGTGCTTTTATATTGCCCTTCGCTGGGGTCGTACATGTGGCGGTAGAAAGAGATGTTCTCGTCCAGTCCCCAGGTGCAGGAGCAGTGGTCTATCATGATATTGCCCACGGGGTTCCCTCCGAAGGAGTCGTCGCGATGGGACACCAGTGTTTCGCCACGGCGGAAACGCATGTGGCGGACGATGACATCGTGCGTGTCTACCCAAAAGGATTCTCCGGCGATGCAGACTCCGTCGCCGGGAGCTGTCTGTCCGGCAATGGTGACGTAAGGGGCACGGACGGTTATCGGTGTTTCCAGACGGATAATGCCCGCCACGTTGAAGACGATGATGCGCGCACCACCGGTTTCGCAGGCTTCACGGAAGGAACCGGGTCCCTTGTCGTTCAAGTTGGTCACGGTAATCACTTTGCCGCCACGGCCACCGAAGGTGTACATTCCACCGCCTTCCGCTCCGGGGAACGATGGGATGTCGGCTTGCGGCAAATCATACGGGCGGGAAGCCCATGGGATGTAAGGGCGACCCTCTTTCGCCTCTTTTTCTACTATCTGCAACGCTTTTTCCCAAGCTTCTTTTTCCCGTTGCTTATCTTGCTTGGCTTCGTAACTTTTCTTGGCTTCTTCCGTGATTTGCGGGTATTGCGCCCATGCAACGGTCGGAATCAACATGGTTGCAGCGAACGCTGCCAAAAATACTTGTCTTTTTTTCATCTTTAATCTGTTTTTCTGATATGGTAAGTTCAAAAACACATGAATAGGACGAAATTTAGGATGCTTTGTAATCAAATAAAGCGGATTATTTTCTAAAAAGAGTCTTTTTCTACCAGCCGTTTCTCTCGAAAACAGCATCCTCCGGAGATTTTCAAAATCCGCCACGCTACTAGGGTAAGTTTTATTGCTCAAATAGCTTAGCGTAAAAAAAAAGGGAGTTTTATACTCCCCCTTCCTTTGGCTTCCGCTTCCTTTTGGCTTCCGCTTCCATTAGCTTTCACCTCCCTTGGCTTCCACCTCCTTTGGCTTTCGTTTCCTTTGGCTTTCGTTTCCTTTGGCTGCCGTCATGCCGCCGGATCGGGAGCTTCACCGCTACCGCTTCCGCCACCCGGATTGGGGTTGGGAGCTTCACCTCCGCCGGTGTTTCCCGAACCGTTGACCTCGGCTTTCTGTCCCAGCACTTGACGCTTGTAGCGGACAATCAGTGCATTCATCAAGTCGACGAACGCCACATAATTCGTGTCCCCTTCAATCAGCGCATAAGCGTTTACGTACTTGATGAGCAACCGATAAGCCTCATCCACTGCGACGCGGGCGGCTTTCATGGCTCCCACCTGACGGGTGGAACTTTCAGCATTACGGGCGGACATGGCGGTGCGCACTTTCTCGTTGGCGGTTTTCAGGGCGGATACAAGGCTGTTGAGTGACAGAGCCTTGACCTCGGTGCTGTATTTGCCTTCCAAATCGCCGATCAGATTTATCAACAATCCGGTCTCCTTGTCAAGTTGCATGGAGGTGTCTATCTTATAGTCCTTAAGCAGTTGCGACAGCACCTTGTAGGCTTGTTGCATGGTGGCATCGGGAATGCTGGCAAAGGCTTTCACCGTGTTTTTCAATCCGAGGTAGAAAGCATCACGCTGCGTGTCCGCCTCGGTGATTTCGTCGGTAAGGAAGCTTTTCTGCGAGATTTTCAGTGCCTGGTCTTCCGCGGCGAGCGCGGTTTTGTAGGCTTGCAGTTGGGCAGATACTTTGTTTTTTACTTTGGTGTCGGCTTCAATGCATCCCACCGTTTCCGTGTGATAGGCGAAATGTGCTCCATGGCTCATTCTGTCTGTACTGATAGAAGAAATTTCAATCATTTCGTTCTTGTTTTTATGAATAATTGCGGGAAAACATTTCCCCGCGTTGGTTGTTTTTTTTAAGGGAGAAAACGATGTTTTTGCTTTCGAAATTTTTCTGCGAAACTGAAAACGCGGTTTCCGGTCCCTCAAAAAATCCGCGAGGCTGGAAACGTCGCTTTTTTCTTCCCGATTTTCTTTTGATGGAAAATGCGTCGCTTTTTTCTTCAAAAAAGACAAAGGGGGCAGGAAACGCCGCTTCTTGGTTCTTTTTTTATTTTTGAGGCTAAATACCGTGTTTCTTTCTCTTCCGAGAACAAATGTAAACAAAATAATATATTTCCGGCAACTTTTCCCTATTTTTCATGCCAGACAATAAGAAACAAAGCCCGGCTCCTCTTCGCAGAGAATGCCAGGCATCCAAATATTAAACTTTAAATTTAAAAAACGAGAAATCTTATCTCCTATTCAGCCAACGGGTCGAATGTTCCGTCGGCTCCGCCTTTCCAATAGTCGCCCCAGCCGATGTTCTGCTCCAGCGATACATTATTCTGCATGGCGTTTTTCTTAAATCCGAAGATATAGCAATGAATTTTGTAAGTAGGGATGACCGTCTCGTCGTTGGTGTCCGTATTCAGATTCTTGCGTTTGAAGTTCTCCTGATAGAAGTCGGCCAACGCCTTCACACGGGTGTTTGCATAAACAGGGTCTTCGCCCGACTCGTCCACGGTCATGGCTTCGGTGAGGTTCAAGGCTGCCGGACGCTGATTCCAAAGTTCGTCATACTGCGTCTTGATAGTCTTGTCCTCATTATAGACGTTGTTTGCCTTAGCGGCCAGGAAATTTTTCGCATAGACTTCAATGCGGTGGCACATCTGCCCGTTGAGAGGCGCAACGCCTAAATAGGAACACGTGTTTCCTCCGAATCCCACCAGTTTCCAAGAACTCTTCAGCGTTTCCTGTCCCACTCCACCGTCGAACAGCATCCAGCGGCGAACGTCTTCAAAGCGTTTTCCCTCGTAAGCGAGTTCTATCTGGCGTTCGTAGAGAATGGCTTCAAACAGGCGGGCACGGTCATTCGCAATGGTGGGATCCAGTCCGAAGTTCTTCTCGGCCGTGTAACCCACCCGTCCGCGAATCTGCGTCAAGGCCGTGTATGCCTCGTCCAGATGGTTGGCACCGCAAGCGGCTTCCGCATAATTGAGCAGCACTTCCGCAAAACGAATTTCCATATAAGGAGCGGCAGATTGCCTGAATCCGTTGCCTGCCGTCTTCTCGAAGATGTAAAGCGGGCTCGAATTGACTTTCAAATCATCGGTACGCTTGCGGAGATAAATGCCGGAGTTCTTGGTACCCAGACAATCGGCCGCATAGCCCGACTTCGTTTCGCTGATGCGGTCGTCCAGCGTTTCATACCAGCAGTAATTCCACAATTTGTAGCCGGTGCCCGTGGTATATCCGTTGATGCCGTAAGCCAGTTGCCCCTTGGCCCCGAAGTCTGCCAAGTCGCCGCTGCTGAACTGCCATTCCACACCCGGGAAAGCGAACGTTCGATAGAAACGCGGGTCGCGGTTGAGGAAGAACAATTCCGGATTATACGTGTACGTCCCGTTTGGGTCGGTCGGTCGTTTTCCGTCCGCCATCGGGAAAAGGTCCACCATTTCGGCTGTCGGCGTTTTTCCGCCACTGCCGCCTGCATTGGCAGGGCGAATGGCCTGTTCCCATCCGTTCCACTTTTCCGGGTTGAGGTGGTCTACAGGAGAAACGTTATTGTACAGCGTCACCAGTACGGCTTCCGACACACTTCCATCCGAACCGTTATAGTCGGAAAACATCTTCGCCCATCCGGTAGCGTTTACTCCTGGATTGCTTTCGTATGCCAATCCGAAATTACCCGACTTCAGCCGGTTGATGGCTTCCTTGTTGGTCTGATAAGCCGTTTCCCAGCGTGCCACGTCATCCGCGCGGTTGAATACAGGGCTGGCGTAGAGCAATTCCACACGTCCCTTCAAAGCCAGTGCCGCACCGGAAGTGATGCGTCCGAAATTCTTCTCGTTCGAGTCCCAACGGGCGGGCAGGTAGTCCGCAGCCGTCTGCAAGTCTTTGCAGATAAAGTCCACGCAAGCCTTCGTGGTAGAACGCGGCACAACCAGGTGGCGTCCTTCGCTGTCACCGATAATCGGGTTCTGCACCTTGTCTACGATAGGCACGCCACCGTACATCTTTACCATCAGATAATAACGCCACGCACGGAAGAAATAGGCTTGTCCGAGCAACAGGTGCTTCTCGTTTTCGGTCAGGCTTTCGCTGCCCGACACACCTTCTATCACATCGTTACACTCGCGGATACGCACGTAAGGAGAATAGTTGTTGTCGATGTTGAAATAGTCCGTCGTATTCTCATAGTCCAACTCCACGAGGGGGTTCTTCAAGCCGGAAAGACCTCCGTATTCTTCCGTGCAGGTAGAATACTGGTCGCTGCTTCCGGTGCTCGGCATGTCGGTCATCTGGTCGGAACCTCCAGTCGCATTGGGAAGCATACAAGCATACAAATACCCAACACGGTTATCCGCAGACACGTAATTCTCATAAATAGTTGTCCCGTTGAAACTGCCATACAGTTTTTTGTCTTGCAGAAACTCGTCGCTGCATCCGGTCGCCAGCCCTGCTGTGACCGCTATAAGTGCGACAGAAATATATTTATTCATCTTTTTCATCATTACTATCGGTTTTATTAGAATGAAACATTGACACCCAGCGTGAACTTACGCAGATTGGGATAATACCCGTAGCTTCCAGCCCATGATGCCCACGCGTGTTCGGGATAAGGGTTGAGGAACTGAAGTGCATTCTGGCACGTGAGATTGAGGCGTGCACTGCTGATTCCTATCAGACGCAACCACTCTTTGGGCAAATCGTAAGCCACTGTCACGTTGCGAAGATCCATCGTGGCGGCACTCACTTTCCAGAAAGTGGAAGGAGCACCATTCACACCACTATAGCGGATATTAGGATATTTGGCATTGCGGTTCTGCGCCACAGTCACCACATTGTTGGCATCGTAGATGTCTTGATACACAAACATGTCTTTCCACATGGCGGACACGTTGCTATATTCGGAGTAGCTCTCCTTCGTCATTGAGGAAGAAACCAAGGCGTATGCTCCCCAGCTGGCGGTGAACTGTGCGCTGATGGAGAAATCTTTCCAAGAGAATCCTAAGTTCATCGTAGCTCCGTAAGGGTTGCTCGAACGGTGGGAAATTTCGATATAATCCTGGGCATCCACCACTCCGTCCGCAGGTCCGAATGTACCAGTCGACTCGTCATACTGTCCGCGCACGTTTTTATAAATCAGCATACCCGGATGTACATTTTCAATCGTATTATTCAGATACTTCGTGATGTGATATTTGTCGAAGTATTCCTGAATCTCCTGATAACTGCGGAACATGCCCAGACATTCATATCCCCAGAGTCCCCTGTCGGCACGTTCGTCCTTCACCAGTTTGTCAAAGTCGTAAGCGGCTTTCCAACCGGTTTCCCGGATCTTGTTGTCGCTATAGCCCGTAGAAAGTTTCACCCAATAAGACATATCCTTTCCAATCTTGTCCTTCCAGCCCAGCGAAAGTTCCACGCCATACGTGTCGATTTCACCGAAATTCTCGGGAGCAGGTTGTATTCCCACCGTATTGGGATAATAAGAAGTGCCCTGATGAGAAGCGAACATCTCACGTCCCATGTCATAATAGAAATCCAAATTTGCGCTCAAACGGCTCTTCAGGAAAGACATGTCGATACCGAAATTCGTCTTATACGTCTTGTCCCAATGCACGTCAGGGTTCACGCCCTGTTTCGGCATACGGATGGTAGAACTGGTGCCTGTGCTCGAACTGGTGCCGAAAATCGGTCCCTTATCTGCGTTACGTCCGTAAAGCTGTGTCCAAAGCCAAGCCTTCACGTTGTCCTTACCCAAGATACCGAACGATCCGCGTATCTTCAGGAAGTCTATTTTCGTTTTTTCCTTATCAAACCAACTTTCGTCCGAAATCACCCAACCGGCAGACCAAGACGGGAACAATCCCCAATAATTCGAGGGTGCGAACTTGGCGGAAGCATCCGAACGGAGCATGAACTCAAACAAATACTTGTCATCATACGAGTAATTCAAACGTCCCACGTAAGAAAGCATCCCCGACTCGGTACGCCCGAAAGTCGTCGTCTGCGCAAAACCGTCAGCATTCGTATCTACAGAATTGGACTGCCCGTCCGTAAACGGCAACGGGTCTGTAAGGCTACCCGCCAAATCTTCCATCTCCGACTCCGCCCTCTCGATGGAAAACAGGCCACTCACGTAATGCTTGCCGAACTGGCGGGCATAACTCACCGTCAAGTTCATCTGATAGCTGTCCGCACGGTTCATGCTACGAGACAGCGTATTACCATTGTTCAACTCATAAAGCCCCAACGTAGTGGCATCATATACCACGTCATCCCCCGTATAAAGGTGACCGCCACTTCCACCGCGTGTCATGAGCCGGTATACATCCATCTTAGTACCGATGCTGTTCGTTTTTCCCGTACTGATGTTTTTTGAATAGGAAGCTTTAATCTTCAATCCCCGCAAGTACTTGCTCCATCCAAAATCATATTCCAAAGCAGCATTCATCGAGAAATTTTGGTTCTGGGTTTCTACATTGTCCGAAGCATTCTGCACTGCTGCGAAATTATACTTCTGCTGGTCACTCGGATTGGTGATGTTCTCCATCCCCGAATGGAAAATATAGTAACCATTCACCTCATCAGGCACATAAGGCACATGCGTCATCAACGATTCAAAATCACCGTCGGAGCCACCGCCCTTCACGTTCTTGGGCTTATTCGTCTCACCGTAATTACCGGAGACCTGCAAAGAAGCCTTCATCCATTTAGAGATATTGGCGTTCACCCCCGCACGGTAATTCCAGCGATTATAATCCAGACGACCGATATTACCCTCTTGCTGATAATAAGAAACACCACCAAAATAAGTGGCTTTCTCCGTACCGCCACTGATATTCACACCATGACGCTGCGTCAATGCCGCACTCCATTCCTTATCCAACAAATTATAATTGATGTTCTTCATCGCCTCCAACTCATCCGCCTGGAAAAGTTGCAACCGCAAGTCGTCCGACTCTTGGTCCTTCGTCGACGTATTAGCTGCGCGGGCAGCATTGTAAATGCGCCCATAATCATAGGCATTCAGCATCTCTGGCAATTTCAGAGCATCCGTATAGCCGAACTGTCCCGAATAGGAAATCTTAGGCGTGCCCGCCTTGCCTTGCTTCGTCTTCACCAACACTACACCGTAAGCGGCACGCGCTCCATAAACAGCAGCTGCTGCATCTTTCAGGACAGTCACGCTCTCCACCTCATTTACATCCAAATTGTTGAAAGCACTCTCACCTGAGATAAAGCCGTCAATGACATACAACGGTTTAGGACTGGCATCGCCACCCAAATCACCACTCGGAGTCAGCCCCGTGTTAACATCACTTTGGCGAATCTGCAGGCTAGGCGTACTTCCCGGCCGTCCCCCACTCGCGGAAACATGCAGACCGTTGAACTTACCAATCAGCGCATCTCCCAGACTACCAACCGACATATCCTTCAGCTCTTCCGACGAAATAGTTTCAATGGCACCCGTAGCATTACGCAATTTCTGCGAACCATAGTCTCCCAACACCACAACCTCGTCCAGTTTCAACTGGTCTTCCGCCAGTATAATCTTCGGATTATTGAGATTGGAAATAACCTGCGAAGTATATCCGATAAACGAAACCTTCAGCTTGCTCTTCGGAGCAACCTTTATACTGAACTTTCCATCGATGTTTGTAATCGTACCGTTCGTTCCATTCACCACTTGAATGGAAGCCCCTATGACGGGATCGCCACTGGCGTCTACGACAACTCCCGTGACCGTTTGATTCTGTGCGTGCAACGGCAAGGCAAACAGCAGCAGTACACCCATGCACAAACCGAGAAATATATTTTTCTTATTCATTTTTTTCTTATTTCATATTGTCACATTTTCTCTATAATCACTCTTCAACAATCGGAAGCCAACGAGGATCGCCCGTTCTCTTCTCAATTTGCTCCGTTCCGTTCACGGTAAAGTTGCTATTTGCGGCATCCGTGAAAGCCGGATCTGTTCCCAATGCGTTCGTGTCAAACTTGTCATTGCTGCGAACGCCATTATACCAATAAGTGTTATACTCAAATTCTCTACCCATATTCGCATTCCCCATAATCTTGTTCGTCATATCTCCTTTTCCACAATCAACAAAAATATTCTTGAAGAATTTAAGCGTAACGATAGACTGTCCTTTATAATTGTTCCAGTTGGTAAAGTCCTTATTGTAAGCTATGTTATATAACGTGCAACTTTCGAAAGCGAACGTAGCGGTAGAATATCCTGTAATCTTATTCGGTCTGTTCCCGTTCACCTGCGCAAAATAATTACCATTTTGTACCGTACTATACATCGTGCTTTCCTTAAATGTCATATTGATATAACTGCTCGATTTAAAAAGTACCAATGTGTTCGACTGATTGAATCTGACGTAACAGCCTTTTACGGTCAAGTTTTCCACGCAATATTTTTTACTAGAATCATAAAACAAATGCCGGTTGACATCATAGATATTGCAGTTTTGCAAAACAATAGGTTCTTTGATTACATATTCACCGGACGCTACTTTCAATGCCTCGTTAGGAGTCGTACTCAACGCTATCAGTGAAGAAGAAGAGTTGTTTTTATCCTGTGCACCACAATAGATGTTCATAAACTTTAGTTTCAAACCATTCTGCGTATCGAATCTTCCCAATTCGCCCAAAGTCACTTTGGTACGGTTTACCTTACTACCACGAAGAGTGACCTTACGCGCTCCCAAATCGACAGGAGCAGAAACCGTATATTCTCCTCCGGGTTCAAGTTCATAAGCCAGTTCCTTCAACGTGCCGTCCTCATTCGGAGTTTCATCCGTCTCCGGAAGAGGATTCTCCGCAAACCACGTTGCCAAGTCCGCCCCGTTAGGAATGGACTTATAAGTTTCGACAAGAGTGGAATAATTAATTTCACAGGCACTTTCCGCATCCTTGTTATTAAAATTCTTGCTACCAATCGTTCTTATCAGGAATTTGTAATTGGTATCTTCCAAAACGTTCAGTTGAATACGGCATCCATCTACAAACTCATTTTCTACTATAGGTAGCGGATTGTTCGGATCATCTACGTTATACCAGGAAAATTCATAACCTTCTGCCCCATGAACCACCGCCCACTCAACTGTGACGACCTCCCCGGCAGCATCAATAGAAACATCCACATCTTCCAATGTGGGAGATTTCAATGTCGAATTCTTCACATCTGATTCAAAGATTTCGTTGTCGTGGTATCCTATGGTACAGCCATTGAACCAGAATAGCGACATGACAAGCAGCAGCCTGCTTGTCCCCCTTCGCAAAAAACTGCAATTCTTTTTCATACATTAAATTTAAATTAAACAATAGATTTTAATCAATCTAAAAATTAGTGTCTTTTAGATTGATATATCTAAGACGAATGAATAAATATCATGTAATCACTTAAAAGATAAAAAAAAGAATTATCTTTTTTTTAAATTTTCCGAATCCGCTCATCATTATTCCATGAAGCTCTATATCCAAGACTAAAAGAAGGTGTACACATTGACAAAGTGCCTCCCAAAAGTCAGACAAGAAACTTTTAGGAGGCACTTTACCTTTTCTTCAATATTTTACAGAAAATCTGTTCTATTCTATGTCATTGCCCGTTCAAATCCTTTTCAGAAATTCCCGTATATCTAAAGACTACATCCATCGGCATACCATCCGACATCATTTGCCGGGCAATTTTAATCTGCTCTTTCCGTTTGCCCTCTTCACGTCCTTCTTCACGTCCTTCTTCACATCCTTCAGCGCGTCCTTCAGCGCGTTCCGTGAATATATTATCGCGAAGAATAACAATATTATCCAAATGACGGTAATATGCATCCAGTTCTGCCTTATTCATTCGATCCAATTTTAAGCGGGAACGTGCTTCGTCCAGTCCCGGAGCCGTAGCGGAATCCGGTATGTCACCCGTATTCAAATAATAGATCCACTCTTCCAGCGGACTTTTAGCTATCTGATTGAAATCATTTACCTTTAGTATATAATATTCCGGATAGAGCTGGCTTACGGTATCGACCTTAAAAGTTTGTTTTTGGAATGGGGTCAATTCTAATATATCATGCTGATGTATGCCACGAAATTCAGTCTTGCCATGATAGACTATATCCTTACCATTGCCTAAAGAAAAATATACGATATTCACGCTATATATTTTGCGGACTTTATCATACCCTTCTCCTCTATTGATATACTCCGTCACCAACTTTGAAGTTCCAAATAACATTCGCTGGAAGTAGGCATATTCATTATTATTCTGAACTTCAATGAGAATCAACTCACCTTTTGAGTTTTCGGCAAGCATATCCACACGATTGTATTTGTCGAACTCATCCTCTTGATTGCTTTCACTTTCCAAGAGTTTCTGAATGACTATCTTTTCATTCAGAAGAGTGGTCAGAAAACCTTCCAATACAGAAAAATTAGCCTTATTACGTAATAAGCGCTTCATAGCCCAATCAAAACGGATATAGTTACTTGTAGCCATAGAGTTCTCTCCTTTCCTATTTTCTTTTATAGGAACAAAGGTACGCAGAATATTGTTGATATAACCATTACTGAAACACTTTTTTCAAGTATTCAATATTCGTACCATAATTCTTTTTCACGTTCCGCACGTCATCCTTATCCCGCGAACGCTCCACGACCAGCCATCCGTTCCATCCCATCTTATCGAGCGTCTTTTTCACCTTATTCATGTCCAGACGCTTATTGAAAGACAAGGTAACTCCGTCCGTATCCGTACAGTGAATCTGGCAAATCCTCTTTTTCCCCAGAATCTTCAACTCCTTGCACAAATCCCTTCCATTCTCCAACGCATTTTGAAATTTAAAATAAATCCGGATTCCGGAAGAACCAATTTCTTTCAGCAGTTTCACCTCCCCTTTTGCATCCAATTGAGTTTCAATGCCAATCACCACTCCTTCGGAAGCAGCCAACTCTCCCACCTCCTTCAAACGTTTTACAACTTCTGTTCGAAGTGCTGAATTCTTTTCCCATCCAGTTTCGATTCCCCCCAAAGGAAGAAAAGCTACTTTAGTATTCATTACTTTCATTGCATGAAGGCAGTCTTGAACCAACTCTTTATAATTAGCACGTTCCAGAAAAGACTGTCCATAGAAACCGGACATAGCAATAGAAGAAACTTCTAATTGATATTTTTGAGCAGTTTCACGAAATAACTGCTGGAAATGGGGCTCGCGCAATTTATTATCAAACATTTCCCTCTTGCCAAGACCACCCATATCCAATTCTACACCGTCACCATTCAATTCATGTACCAATTGGAATGAACCGATTTTCTGACGTTTCAGAATCATCCAGTCACATACAGCTATTTTATAACGTTGTTCCTTTTGCTGCGATCCGGCAATCGCTAATAGAGGGAAACACTCTGCAAGTATTAATATCCAAAGGATATGTTTGAATAAATTTCTTCTTATTTTCATCTTATTGCCTACAATTTACATAGTAGACGTATGAAAGAGATTTTTGTAATCACCTATAAAACAGAGAATAACTATAAATGTGGCAGAATGTGGCCTAATGAAAATAAGATAATGACGGTATCCGGAAGAAATAGTGACGCTATCATAGCCGGATACCGTCACTATCCCGAGCATATGGCGTCGCTATTTTCCGAGAAGTAATAATAAAAGTAAATGTAAAAAAAATAGGCTGCCGGACCATAAAAGTCCGACAGCCCTGTCAACCCAAAAACGATACCTATGAAACACTGTGTGTTATTTCAATTCAAATTTTAAATATTTGCCGTGAACAAGTTCATCATGTGTGATATGATATTTATTGAACTTTTTGCCATTCAGCAGTACCTTATCAATATATAAAGTTCCTGGTTGAGTGCGATTAGCTTCAATAATTAACTCTTTCTCTTTATACCATTTCGGATCTAACCGAATCGTTACCTTATTAAAAACCGGAGTCGTCAATGTGTATTCAGGTAATCCGGGACAATCCGGATAAAAGCCGATCATATTGAAAATAGCCCAGGAAGACATCGTTCCCGTATCATCATTTCCTGGAATACCATCAGGTTTTGTTGTAAAGTACTTATCTAATAAACGCTGCGTCTCTTTCTGTGTACGCCATTCTTCACCTTTAAAGTATGAGAATAAATGAGCATAAGCAATATCCGGTTCATTTGCCGGGTCGTAAAGTCCTTCGTCAAAAACCATTTGTAGTTTATTGATAAAAGGTTTCTTTCCACCCATTAATTTCGCCAAGCCATATACATCATGTGGTACATAGAACGTATAATTCCATGAATTACCTTCATGGAAACCAGGATTCGGTTCAAAGTTCTCTCCCTGTCTCGGATTAAAAGGACTATAAAACGTTCCATCAGGGAGAATCGGACGGAAAGTACCAAATTCTTTACTATAATAATGCTTGTATCCTAAAGAACGTTTATAGAACATCTCCGCGTCTTTCTTTTTACCTAAAGCAGCTGCAAAACGAGACAATGCAAAATCGGCAATATAATATTCCAATGCATGAGAGACGGAATTGTCATACTGTTCACGAAGGGGTACATATCCTTTAGACATATAATCATCATTATCAGGACGCATCAAGTTTTCCGCCCCTGGTAATGTAGCAGATTTATACATTGCCTCATAAGCCAGATCAACATCAAAGTCACGCAAACCTTTCATCCAGGTATCTACAATTACAGGAATACTCGGATCACCTTCCATTGTCAATGTTTCTCTGCCATATAATTCCCATTTAGGCAACCATCCATGTTCACGATACATATCAAGCATTGTGCGCACCATTTCCATCTGACGTTCCGGATAAACTAAAGTCAGCAATTGATGAACATTACGGTAGGTATCCCAAAGAGAAAATACGGTATAGCGATCACCTTTGGTTGTCAGGATCTTATCACTTTCCATTGCCGGATATTCTCCGTTCACATCTTGCAAAATATTAGGATGAATCAGTAAATGATAAAGCGCTGTATAAAACACAGTCTTTTGGGCATCTGTACCACCTTCCACTGTTATACGAGACAAGTCATCATTCCATTTGGAACGTGCTTCCGCATGGATCTTCTCAAAATCCTTTCCAGCCTGTTCACGATCCAGATTCAACCGGGCATTTTCTATGCTTACAAAAGAAACTCCCATTTGTACTTCTACCTGTTCACCTTCTTCTGTGTCGAAGGAGAAATAAGTACCGATGTCATCTCCTGCTATTTCTTTTCCGTAACGAGTATAAAGTTTATACTTTCCCTGGTCCGGATCCCATTCAGCCTCAACACCCGTCATCGCACGTTGTTTCTTCCAATACCCTGTTGCAGAAGGATTCTTCTTAACCCTCAATACAAAGTAAATGGGGAATACAGCTTGAGGGTTATAACAGAATGTACCAAGTAGTTTGACACCTTCCACTTCGCTATCGCTTACACGACGAAGCATAGCGCCACTCTCATTCGTTAACCCCTCACCCAGATTCAGCAAAATATGGCTTTTCCCTTTTGGGAAAGTAAACCGGGCAATACCGCTACGCGGAGTAGCCGAAACTTCTGTTTTTACATTATATTTAGTCAGATAATTAGAATAATAGCCCGGTGAGGCCTGTTCATCCTTATACTTACTACCATATTCTTTATAATCTACATTCAGTTCTCCGGTAGTAGGCATCAGCAATAAAGAACCTAATTCCGGACAACCGACTCCACTCAAATTTACATGAGCATATCCGGTAAAGAAACAGTTTGTATATTCATAAGGCGTAGACCACCATCGGGCATCTTTATCGTATGTGTTTTCGGAAGATCCCATCACATTGAAAGGAACCACAGACATCATACCATTGGGGCAAATTGCTCCCGGATTGGTCGTTCCGAAATTTGTAGTTCCGATAAAAGGATCCACATAATCTATCAAAAGACTTTTATCCGTATTTTTTAGGGGAGGGCTTCCCCCTTCCCCCGCATAAGCGGAAAGAAGGGAAAAAGCAAGTGTGTAAGTTAATATAATACGTTTCATATCTTAATTAAATGATACTCGTTCGTTTCGTAAAATCGATAATCTCTTTTATATATCCGAAAGCCATACCTACCACAGTATCTGCCGCACCATAATAAACAGCAACACGTTCACCATCTTGCAAAGCAGCACAGGGGAATACTACATTAGGAACGTCACCCTGAAGTTCGTAAGGAGCAGCCGGACCTATCAGATATTCACGTGTACGATAAAGAACTTTTTCCGGATGATCTTTATCCAATATGGCAGCTCCCATAGCGTAACGGAAACCATTACAAGTAGTGATTACACCATGATAGAACAGCAACCAGCCTTCATCTGTAAGGAAAGGAACTGAACCTGCACCAATCTTTGTACACTGCCAAGCGCTTTCCGGGAAAGGAGTCACTTTCATTACACAACGGTGTTCACCCCAATATTTCATATCCGGGCTATAGCTGATGTATATATCGCCAAACGGAGTATGTCCATTATCACTGGGACGACTCAACATCGCATACTTGCCATCGATCTTCTGCGGAAAAAGTACACCATTACGATTGAAAGGCAAGAAAGCATTCTCGCACTGGAAAAACTCCTTAAAGTCAAAAGTATAGGCAATACCAATCGTAGGGCCATGATAACCATTACACCAAGTCACCCAATAGCGGTCTTCAATCCATGTAACACGAGGGTCGTATTTATATTCCGACTCGATCATTTCCGTGTTACCTGCTTTAAACTGAATAGGTTCATGATTGATATCCCAATGAATTCCGTCCTTACTAAAACCTGCAAAGATATTCATCTGTACAGCTTTGTTATCACAACGGAATACGCCTGCAAAACCATCCTCAAAAGGAACAACAGCACTATTGAAAATACTATTAGATGAAGGAATATGATAACGTCCGATAACTGGATTTTGTGAGTAACGCCACATAACGTCCGTACATCCGACAGGACGATCTTCCCAAGGAATTTGAATTTTATTCATAATCGTTGATTTTATATTATTTATTTTTTGAGTCATCATACGTGAAAGGTATAAAATAAGTAATCAGAAAAGCTGGAATAGTTGCAATTAACACATAGATAAAGAAATTACGATATCCTAATAAGTCACTAAGATAACCACTAACCATTCCCGGAAGCATCACTCCCAGATTCATGATTCCTGAAGCAAATGCGTAATGTGACATTTGATGTTTGCCTGGAGCAATCTGTTGCATCATAAACAACGTCAGTCCGACAAAACCAAAGCCATAACCAAAATATTCCATTGTTATACAAGTTCCGATCAGATATACATTAGTAGGCTGTGCAACTGCCAAAAAAGTATAGGCTACAAACGGAAGATTAAAAATACAGCAGAGAGTAAATAGTGTCTTTTTCAATCCGAACTTAGAGACATAAATACCTGCTAACAATGAGCCTAAAACGAAAGCAGCGGAACCAAAGATACCATTTAGCGTGCCGATCTCTGTCAACGACAGTCCTAAGCCGCCTACATCCCTTGAAGCACGTAAAAACAGCGGAGCTATTTTCATGATAAAGCCTTCTGCCAAACGATATAAAATAATAAAACAGATATAGTAGAGAATATGCTTTTTAGTAAAGAAGTTAGCAATGACTGCTACCAGTTCGTGCCCAACTTCTGATGCTGTTTTCTTCGTTGTTGACGGAACCTGTGTAGAAGGTAACATTTTTATATGATAAATACCGATCAGTACCATTATTGCCGCAATTACGCTGAAAATAATCATCCATGCAGATGAATACGCTCCTTTGTTAGCATCTATCGAAGCACCTTCTATTGCTCCGAAGTGCTCTGCCAATGCTCCTGCCATAGCAACTAATCCTCCATTAGCAACCAATTTGGCTACATTATAGAAGGCACCCTGCACTCCGATATATTTTGCCTGATCTTCTTTGTTCAATTCAGCCATATATACACCATCACAAGCAATATCGTGCGTTGCTCCACTAAAAGCAATCACTGCCATCGTAGAGATACTTATGGCGAAAAAGTAATCGAAAAACAAAGAAAAGGCTACTATTCCAAACAATACACCACTCAATAATTCTGTAATCAATACGAAGAATTTTTTCGTCCGATACATTTCAAGAAAAGGACTCCACAAAAATTTCAGTGTCCAAGGCATCATAATCAGAGAAGTCCAGAATGCAATTTGCGTATCCGAAATTCCAAGATCCTTAAACATGAAAACAGAAACCAGATTAATAGCAATAAAGGGAAGTCCCATTGCAAAATAAGCAGTAGGTACCCAGCAAGCCGGGTTAATAGTTTTTCGTTGAGAAGCAGTTTTATTCTGTTGCATAAATCATAGTATATAGATGAAAAAATTCATTTTTCTGACCCATCTATATATAATACAACTAAAAGGGGGAAACTACTAACGTCTCCCCCCTACTTTTTTTATTTTATTATCACTTCGTCTATAAAGAACCACGAAGGATGGCCTACACCATAATGCCAAGTCGGACATTCTTTCGTTCCAGTGACTTCTACTTTTACATAACGAGTTTTTATCGGTTCAGCTGATTCAGCCTTGACTCCACGGAATTTTACCTCACCGGTACGTTCTTCCGGTAAATCAATCGTTTTCCAATGCGTATAATGTTCACCGTCATCAGCGTATGAATAAACCACCTTTAGAGGAAAAAGAATCCAGGCCCCTATTTGATGAAGAAAATCTGTTTCCACACTATGTATCTTTTTCGCTTCGCCCAAATCTATAACGAATGCACCATCGGTTCCTTCCCAACCAATCCAGCTATCAACAAAGGTTGCTCCACCAAACAAACCGTCAACCAATGCGTTCTTTCCTAATGCCGCATATTTTCCGGTAGGAGGAATTAGATAAGTAACTTTTGCACCCAAAGCTAAACTTCTTTCTTTCTGCGGCATGTAACGTTCGCGATACAATTTGCAATAGTCTACCGGTGAATTGGAACGCTCATTCAATGTAGGAACTTGAAACTCTTTCACGCGTTCCTCAAAAAGGTCTAACTTTTTATTGATATCTACTAAATCTTTTTCTGTCTCTGTTCGTGCAATCTCCAGTTCTGAATACTGAATTGGCAGGCGTGCCCGTTGAACTCGTTTTAAGAAATCTGGTTCTGCTGTAACAGCCTTTTCAGCCAAATCAAATAAATGATTATAACGACGCATCAAAGCAGGCTTTAGCATGCCATATTTATGTGATACGGGTGAATCATATATCCACAACCTCTGTCCACTACCAATTAATGCGCCTTCCATTATCTTTATGTACTGATAAAGATATGGCGCTGCTTCACCATAATATCCATGTAGAAAATGTTGCATCAATGAGTCTACATTAACTTCGGGATTCCACATCAACTTTGACACTAAATAAGCGCGAAGTTCTGCAAAATCTCCTCCCCTGCTCCCTGCAATTTGAGAGAAATGCATGGTGGCATGATTCTTTTTGAAAAGACGGATATTGTCCTGTAAAATATGGAAATTAGGAAATGGAGCCAGATAATTATCAAAGTTAATACCGTAATCCCACACGAAAATATTATTGGTAATCTTAGACCATCCTTCCATGGCTTTCACAAACTCTTTTCCCGAAGCATTCTCCGTCAAAGTTACTTCACGGTCACAGTCAATATCACACAACATAATATTCACATTCGGCAAAGGTTTCACATGTTTCGGAGGATTCATCGTATATAGATAAGCCAATGTGGAAAATTCTTTATCCGGGAAACGGGCAGCCAACTTATTCAGAAAAGTGATGATACTTCCTGATAATGCTCCTTCATAATCATCAATTGCCTTACAAGCATCACACGTACAATTTGTATAATTACCATCATTCTGACTTACAGACATGATATGTTTATCTGGATTTGCTTTGAAAATAGAATCAACACGTTGAGCAACAATCTCGAAAACCTCCGGATTACTCAAACACCACTGACTGGCCTTTCCCGGGTGGCGTTTTCCTTTGAAGTAAGAATAATATTCCGGATGCTCTTTTCCATACACAGAAGACGGAAGTAACTTATCGAAAGTATGTACCCAATAATTGGCGGCAAACACTTCATTCGGTTCCTCTAAACGATTCCACCACTTATAAATAGAGTCTGTATGGGTAGCATAACATTGTGTCTGACGATAGCGAAAGCCCGGGTTTTCGATCTTATTAATTAAAGGCAAGGTTACCGTCTTTTGAGGAGTAAAAGAGTATTCATTCTCTCCCCAGTAATCGACGCCCAGATATTGTTCAAGTAAAGTCACTACTCCATAAACCGTTCCTTTACCACGGCCTTTGATAGTCAGAACTCCCCCTTTGCTTGAGATACTAAAACCATCTTCCAGAACCTCTGTTGGAGCTTCTCCACCAATGATTATATTCCCATCCTTTGTGTTTCCTCCAATTACAATGGGTATCCTGCAACCGGATATTCGTTCTATGAACATTTGAAAAAGATGGGCGGCTGTTTGATTGACAGGTTCATTCTCCACTACAACAATAGAAGAACGAAGGGTTCCCTTATTGACAAGCGATATTTGTGCAGAGACAGAGACAAATAAACAACTATTTATTCCCACCAAAAGAACTATAAATTTTAAGCTGATGTTATTCATGATGTATATTCTTGAATAATAAAAAATCGTCCTCTAATACAAAAATAGTAAAAGAAGACGACTTTTAAAAGACAAATTCTAATTATTCGGCTGCATAAAAGTATAATTCTCTCAAATATGCGCCATAATCTGAAGAATAATAATATCCATTAAACGTGATTCGAACATATCGCGCTTGTTTTGCCTTAAACAAATGGATATAATGCGATGCCGTACTTGATTCAAATTCAGCATCTCCCAGTCTTTCGAAATTTTGTCCATCCGTACTTAAGGTAATGGATATATCCGAGCACTTGTAATACCATGTATAGAAAGTCAATCCTATCGTATTTAGAGATTCGGATTTACCCAAATCGACCTCCACAACAGAACCATCTGTCAGATATTCATAACTACTAGTATTTTTATCTGTCAATTTTGTTGTTGAATTTCCATTGAGCGACACACTCCATCCCGAATGATCTTCAATTTCTTTTCCAACCGGTGCTTGCACATCTTCAAATATAATCAACTTAGATTGATAAGTCAAATAAATCGTTCTGCTTTCACTAAGTTCAACTCCCCCATCGTCTATCGAAGCGATAGTAACCGGTAAGAGATATTTTTCTTTTCCATTTGTAAACTCTGTCAAATCACTATAAGACACCTTCAATGTATCTTTGGAGATATATTCCCCCTTCTTAATACTTAGAGTGGATTGCAGCAAACGTGCATTTTCCAGAAATACATAATCCGTCCCATGTTTTTGATTATAAGTATCAACCAACGACTTGTCAAGGCTAATCGTATAATTCAAATCAGTCGGTGCCGGACGAGTGCATCTCACTTGAACTAGCTTTTCAATCTCATCCACAGATTTCACCAAAGTTCCATCTTCTATATAGGCAATAGAATGATCCGTGTATTCCGGAGCATAGAGGAATCCATAATTAATATCATAAGGATCATTTGATTCATCATCACTACAGGCTCCGACTAATAAGCCGGAAGCTGTTATAAAGATGCCATAAACTATATTTTTTATCATTGCTTTCATATATCTGCTTTACTTATTATTACTGTGCAAATGTATAACTTGTCCATGTCACAGACTGCGCATTAGACGCTTGGCTAGCATTGCCGATCTCAACATCATGCCCATTTCCGGTCAAATCGTGCAAGGTGGTTCCAACGCCTTCGTTCATCGGAATATACAATATCAAGTCAGGATTCTTCGGATCGATGTCATTATACATGTTTTTCTTTATTTGATTGCCTGAACGAGTCGTTTTCCACATTCGTACCTGACACAGTTCGCAAAGGTCTGGGAAATATTCCTGTCCGGAACTTATCATCTGCAACTTATCTATCCACATGTTTTGTCCGGCTGATGTAGACAAGGATGACAACTGTTCCCCATTTTTATAAAGCAGCGTTGTACCTGTCGATGCATCATAAGTAATAGCAAAATGATACCATACTTGTCCTTCCAGACCATATCCGGCTGTCGGATCTCCCGTGTCAAATTGTGAGCCAAAGGTCTTAACCTGCAGGAAATTATTCATATAAGAACTACCATTCGAATAAATCAAGTCCCCAAAACGAATATACAATTCGATGCCATGACCTCCCGAGTTGAATATAGCCTGATTGTTTTTGGTATATCCACCTACGCCATTACGCCCTGTCATTTTACTCCACCATTCAAGAGTATAGTTAGACAATTCCAAGTTCCAATCCTCATCTGTGGGTGCCGCCTTCATAGCATTGTACCATGTAAATTGCGGAACCATTTGTTTTAAAGGTTGCACCAATAACAACATGAATTTTGAAGAAGCCAAAGCTTTCTCCACGTTGCCTTCTACTGAATTGATACTTAAAGGTATTGCATATTGCACGCCAAGAGTTTCAAAATCCGCAATTTCAAGAGAGACAGGTTCTGAACTAACCTGTCCGGCCTTAATGACCGCTTCTTTTGAAAACGAAAGTTTATCACTGTCCAAGACTCTGTATTCGGTTTCATTTGACTTGTTATAATCATTCAAATATGCCTCATCCAATCCAATTGTCACTTTCACGTCAGTATCAATCGCTCTCACCAAACGCACAGTGACCGCAGATGTTGTACCGCCATCTTCCAAAGAAACCACTTGAGTCTTCATTGAAGCAGCCTCGCTGAAATAGATACGATTTTCTACCGTTCCATTTTTCGCATCTTCGCATGAGACAATTGTAAATGCCAATAATCCCATTGCAATCCCATTTATAATAGATTTATATTTCATAGAATAATACCTTTCTTCTTTTATTTATTGATTGGAGGATTCTGTGCGGATATGGCAGCACGAACCACACTATAATCTGGATTTCCCGGATAATCATATTCTATATGGTATGCTCCCATCCCACCATGTTCTATACCACAAGAAGGATGATAGTCTTGTTGGTCTGTGAAATAGTGCTTGTCAACCGCTCTTTCAAAAGTTGCAGTTACAATAGATTTTTTCATTACATTTTCGAATACATTCGGATGAATATCACGTACTCCTCCCGATCCCGTGAAAAAATCATCCAAACCGGAATGACCGAGTTCATAAGTCTGCCATACAATATAATCCAAACTCTCGACAACATCATCCGCTAATATATTATAGAAACTTAACCAGCTTTTCCCTCCGGGAATGTCTGCCACAAGCATCTTACCTGTCTTATTAAATTCCTCACGAAGTGTCCTCATGAAAGTATTGGCTCTCTCCGGATAAAAAGAACTCATTAATGTGCCATTGTCTTCAATATCATAATCGAATCCATCGATATTATATTTGTTGCAAGTATCCACAATAGCTAGTGCATACTTTTTAGCCGCAGCAAGATAAGACTCTTCATTTCCAGGTTCTATTCCCCAAAAAGCCTCTTTCACGGCATCGTCATTTCCGCCCGGAGTCAGATTATCGCCAATATCACCGGCACGCCAGCAAAGCACTGCTTTGGAGCCGCGAGCTTGAAAGTCTTTCAAGTCCTCTTGTTGAGCCACAGTCAGGTTTCCCCAACATAGCCAAAGGCTCACAAAATCCACACTATCGGGCAACCCGCATAAAGAATATTGCATGGAAGCACCATTCTTTCCTGCCCAGTTGCCAAACCATCCAAACATGACCTTATGAGGAGAATTAAAATAATCCTTTAAATTCTCATAATACGATTTCGTCGGAGCTACATAATAATCTTTTGCTTCCAGTTCCGTCCAATCACTGCAGGCTGTATGAAGGAAACCTTGAGAAAAGAAGAGTCCGAGTCCTATCGCTAACGCTATTTTCTTTAATTTGAAAGTTTTCATATTTCTGTTTTTCAATTTATATCCTTAGTTCTTTTTTGCCCACCAAAGGTCTGTTCCGGCATTATCTGCTCCGCCCAACATACCGACAGCCGCATTGACATTAGTCAGGTTCGTGTTGTATTCAGATTGCGGATAAGGCAACCGACGCATTCCTCGATCGGTATTTACAACTCCACCACTCAAATTGTTCCCAACAGGGAAAAGCTTAGGATAACCGGTACGACGGATATCAGCCCACGTTTCCCAACCGCTTGGATAAGAAGCAATCCATTTCTGCACCATGATGCGTTCCAAATTCACTTCAAAATCAGCCATTTCGTCATAAGCGGGACAAATAGTACTTGCAGCCACAACATTATATTTCGAGTTTACAGGATCCGTATAAGCCTCCGGTACGGCTTTACTACTCAAATAATCACCGACAGAAGCTCCTTTTTCGGCCATTGAAACAGCAATTCCGGTTTCATAAAGTTCTTTCGCTGTTCCTCCCATATTCCAACCTCTCAAAGCTCCTTCCGCTCTTAAGAAATAGGCTTCAGCAGCAGACATGACGAGCAGTTTATCACCTTCCCCTACATTGACATTGGATAGTTTCTGATAAGAAGCAAATGAGCTTGCAGTCTGTGAGATTCCGTTGCGAACTCCAACATAACCATTTTCCTCCGATTCTTTCACGTAAATGGTAAGACGGGGATCCTTATAACCTCCCAAATAAGAAGTGATATTAGCGCTAGCTCTGAACTCTCCCCCATTCCACGTATAAGCAGCGCGATAGAACGGATTCATACCATCATTAAAACTACTGAAAGCGGCATCTCCAGCTTCAGCCATCACACCGTAACTGTCATTTACTGCTTCTTCCGCTTTTTCTTTAGACAAAGCAGGCGCAACATTCACGATACGCATAGCCATGCGTAATTTCAATGTATTGGCATACTTTACCCATTTTGTAAAGTTCCCGCCATATACATAATCAAAATCCGCCAAGGTTGATACGTCAGCTCCGGAAGCCAACGCTGCTTTGAATATAGAAATGCCATCCTCCAAATCGGCAAACATCTGATTGTAAAGTTCCTCCATACTATCATAAGCCACAGTATAAGCCGTTCCATTAATTTTTGAATAAGGGATGGGACCATAACAATCACTTATTTTCAAAGATGCGGCAACTCTCAACACTTCGGCCCAGGCATAAACAACACCCTTGCCTCCCGTCTTATCCTTAATTTGAAAAAAATTACTATAAATTTGCGGCATAGATGTATCAAATGTATTTCCATACCACCCGATGCGCGGATTATAAGTATAATAATTTCCACTATTTCCCCATGGATTAATCATGGAAGCGTGTCCGCCATATTCAAGCCCTATCATTTGGTCTATCATTTGCGAGTTGTTTTGCTGCCCTTGCACAATGGCGGGAAACATTGCTTTTATCAAGATACCTGTTTCGACGTTATCACCCAGCAAGTCTGAAGAAAGCGGTCCGTAAGGATTCTTGTTGTAGTCTTCAAAGTTGCCGGTACAGCCGGACAATAAAGAGATCGCCATCATATATATGGAACTCTTTATATAACTATTTATATTTATCCTTTTCATAGTTGATTAAAATGACAATTTAACATTAAATCCGATGTTACGGGTACTTGGTTGTTGGAAGTAGTCCACACCTTGATAGAAATTATTTGAAGTAGACGAAGTGCTTTCCGGATCAAAGGGAGCCTTGCAATAAATCAACCACAGATTTTTTCCTGTCAGTCCCACCGTCAAATCCACCTTATTATTCAGCCACTTCTTAGGCAATGTATAATTAAGGCTCAATTCTGACAAGCGGATATTCGTTGCGCTATATACATAATAAGTGCCGATAGCGGAAGAAATCGTTTCATAATAATTGCGTGCGGAAACAGTTCCGGCATTCACTTTCATACCTCCGGCCTCACGCACATCCACAGTTGTTTTTGACACCCCGTATCTATCCAGAAGAGCTTGCGTATCTGAAACGACAACTCCACCAAAACGTCCGGCAAAAGAGAAACCTAAGTTCAATCCCTTCCAACTTACGCTACCATTCCATCCCATATTATATTTAGGAAGTACCGAACCCACTTTCTTGTATTCCGTAGTCTCCAGTTCAACCGTTCCGCTCATTGGGTCTACCCAAATATATCCATTAGGAGACTGGCGCAAACGCTGATTGGTATAAATATCTCCCATGCTTCCGCCTTCTGTCATTCTAAGAACCGGACCTCCGGAAGCACCCAAAACGCCATTTGAGTAATACTCCATCTCAATAGCTTCACCCGTATCCGTATTTATTTCTCCATTAGCCAAACGGACAACTTCATTCTGATTCAATGTATAAGTGAAGTTTGTAGAGAATTTAACCGGACCGAATGTGTCATTATAACCAAGAGCCAATTCGATACCTTGATTTCTAATCTTACCAGCCTGCACCAAGTTGTTCTTATAACCGGAAGAACCTGAAGATTCTACAGTAAAGGTTTGGTTATAAGTATCCGAACGATAAAGAGTCATATCAAAATTAATTCGATTCCTCAAGAACTTGGCGTTCAATCCCAGCTCCCAAGACTTGGTATCTTCTTGTTTCAGCGGAGCGCCATAATGCGTGATTGGATATTCATACGTATTAGTCTGTTCATTATAAGTGTATTGCTGTAAAGTCAGCCAGCGATTTGGAGCCGATCCCACTTTTGCCCAGGAACCACGAACCTTCAAATATGAAACAGGTTCCGGCAACTTAACCATTTCACTCAACACCAACGACAAACCTACTGACGGATAGAAGAAAGACTGACTGTCGGTATAAGCCAATTGAGAAGCCCAGTCGTTTCTTCCGGTAGCGGTCAAATAAACAGCATGATTCCACCCAAATTCAGCACTGACAAACACACTTTGAGTTTGGTCATGCCATGAAAGTTCATTACGTTTCGATGTAGCCATATTGATATTTCCTACATGGAAAAAATTAGGAATCGTAGCCAATCCCCCTTTATAGTAGAACGAATCTTCACGCGTGTCATTAACAGATGCGCCGATATTCGCATTTACTGAAAGCTTGTCCTCTAAAAAGTTCTTGGAAACATTAGCTAACACATCTCCATAAAAAGAACGGTCGTTTTGCTTTGTATGTCCATAAAAGCCTTTATTACTACCCTCCGTAAATGTCTGATTGGTACTTGCGTAAGATTCTCTAAAGCTGTCCATATCAGTGTTATCCACCTTGATACGCCCTACTACATTTATCCAATCGGTAATATCCCATTTCAAACTAGCGTTGAACAAATAACGTCTCTTATCTGCATTCATATTCATTCTGTTCATAATCCAATACGGATTCTGCATATTAAGCTCTGAACCAAAAATGGCAGTCGGCCAGTATTGAGTCATGATATTACGTGCCTCGTCATAACGTTCATACATCTGAACTTCTTCAAAGTTCTCTCCTCTAGGAAATAAATAAAGGGAAACCAACGGATTAAAATATTCACCGCTACCTACCATGTTTTTATTATTCTGTATGATATATTGAGCACCTAAATCCAAAGACAACTTATCATTCAAAAACATACTTGTATTTCTAATGGAGAAGTTATATCTGTTATAAGAATTATTGGGCAATATTCCTGTTGAATTAGTAGTAGATACAGAAGCATAAGTCTGATTTTTCTCAGTTCCGACCGTAAAAGTCAAACCATTGATTTCGTTTACACCCGTATTAAAGAAATCCGCAGGATCATAACTCGTCGGGGATTCCAGCTTATTTCCCCAGCTAGTATTCTCACCCGATATGTTTCCGTATGTATTTTGGAAATCAGGCATTTTTAAAGGGGAAGAGAACATGGTGCTATTGCTATATGAAATTTTCATCCTACCAGCTTCTCCTTTTTTAGTAGTAATTAACACGACACCATTAGCAGCGGCTGAACCGTAAAGAGCAGCAGCAGCCGGTCCTGTCAATATACTCATGCTTTCAATATCTTCCGGATTGATATCTGCTACACTATTCGTACCCGGCTGGTCAGACATGGTTCCGCCGCTTTCACTTCCGGTAGATACATTAAACATAGGTAAACCGTCAATTACATAAAGCGCGTTGTTATCTTTAGAAATAGATTTTGTACCACGCATAATCACACGAACCGCGCCTCCAGCACCGGCAGAAGATGAATTTATACTTACACCTGCCACCTTACCTGTCAATGAATTCATGAAGTTTGCATCTCTCACCGTTGTCAAGTCATCTCCGTTCATCTGTTGTACATTGTAACTCAGAGCTTTTTGTTCACGCTTAATCCCCAAAGCAGTAACAACAACTTCATCCAATATTTGCGTATCTTCTCCCAAAGTTACTTTCAGAGGTTGAGCATTGGCAAGCGTGATTGCTTGGGAGGCATAACCGATATAGGACACTTCAAGTACATCTCCTTTTGCAGCCTGTATTTTGAAATTTCCATCCATATCAGTGATAGTACCGTTTGAAGTTCCTTTTACCAGAATACTAACTCCGATCAATGGTTCTCCTTTTGAATCGGTAACAGTACCACTTGCCATAATTGGAGTTTTTTTCTGCTGTTCTTCTTTATTACTCTTTGCAGAAAGTACAATATGATTATCTACTATTGAAAAACTGACATTAACTCCTCTGAATAACTGATTCATTACATTATTCAGAGATTCTTTTGTTACCTTGATGGATACGATGCGATTTATGTCGACATCATTTGTGTTATAGACTACTGACATTGAAATTTGTTTCTCAATTTCTTTCAAAGCAGTGTTTAAGGGTACTTTCGATAGATTAAGAGTGATCGTTCGCTGTTGCCCATATACGGAAGCAACAGACGAAAACAACAAAAGGAAGAATAACAAGTACGAAAACTTGTGTTTTATAATTTCTTTCATCTTATTCTTTTTAATTAGAAATAGTTTTTAGAGAGTTGTAATTAGATGCGGTAAATGAGATTACCGTTTTCACACAAAGGTTTCATGTATCTCTGTTTCTCATAATTAATAAATTTAAAGGTTATACTTAAAATAAATTCCATAAGCGCTTATTCAATAGTAATACATTTTATGTTGTAACCTTACTAAACGAAGATAAGATTTTTTTTGAAAAAAATAGAATAGGAAGATTCCTAATTGAAAAATAAATACTCAAATATTTGATAAATAGAATCTTATGTACTTATTAAAATCAGGCTGATTTATTACATTTGCATACATTTTGCATACAATATATGTATGCTTTACCTATTGTATAGATATAAATATTCATTTTATGTTCAAATATTCAAAAGATGGAATTTCGGTTTTAACCATATTAGATACCAGAAGAGCAAAAAAGAGTGGACAGTTTCCTGTTAAAGTTCAAGTAGTATATAGAAGAAAGCAAAAATATTACTCAACTGGGAAGGAAGTGTCAAAAGAAGATTGGACAAGGTTATTAAAAGTAAAAAGCCGGTTATTGGCAGAAATTCGATCAGATATAGAGAGTAGTTTTTCAACTATTAAGCAACAAGTTAATGAATTGATACAAAAAGGAGAATTTAGTATTGAAACATTAAGCGTCAGGTTAGGAAGGCAGATGAATGATATGACTTTGCGCAGTGCTTTTCGCTTAAAAATGAAAGAGCTGGAAGCCAATGAACAAGCAAACACTTACCTAAATTATCAAAGTGCTTTAAAAAGTTTAGAAGATTTTGGAGGTTCCACTATACCTTTGGAAAACATTACAATTGATTGGCTTAAACGTTGTGAAAAATTCTGGATATCAGAAGGTAAAAGCTATTCAAGCATAAGCATTTATTTCCGGGCTTTAAAGTGTGTCTTAAATCGTGCTGTACATGATGGTATCATAAAAGAATCATCTTTTCCTTTTGGAAAGAATAAATATGAAATTCCTGAAGGGTGTGGACGTAAATTAGCACTTACTCTTTCTGAAATAAAAAAAGTAATGTCTTTTCGTAAGCACTCAATTAAGGGCATACCCTTTAATTTGGGCACTGTTGAAGTGCCCAAACTGAGTTTCGTTAAAAAATCGT
>PPYE01584776.1_pt1 | contig 65586 bp, 60 predicted proteins | sample 1559881 | NCBI WGS metagenome assembly PPYE01 (sample SAMN08240022, study PRJNA423297) | Human gut metagenome, whole genome shotgun sequencing project. | reverse complement strand
GTAAAAAATTAGTGTATTATACTTAAATATAAAATAATTAAAAAAATAATAAATAATACGGAGGAAAATATTTTGCAGAGAAATAACATTGATATCGAATTAATAGAGATGATTAAGCAAGTGAAGGAGGACGACACTTTAGTGATTAATTGTCAAACAAATCTGGTTGATGATGTAGGACTTGATTCCATGGAGTTGATAAATTTAATTCTGGAAATTGAAGAAAAGTTCGATATTGAAATTGATTTTGATGATTTTGAGTATGACTGTTTGGAATGCTTTGATAAGTTTGCGGATTTTATTTATATGGCTGTGAAGGAGCGAAATGAATAATTTATATATTGGTACTTTTGATTGTGAGAAATTTTGGGAATATGATAATGCAAAATTACCCAAAATTCAGGACAAGCAAGCAGATAATTGTATTCTTGGAATGGATGAATTGCTTATATATTTAGGCGATAATCAGGATAAGCTATTAACTCGCTTCAAAATAGATGAAGTACAGACGGATTATTTAAAAAAACTTGGATTTAATAAGATGTGTTTTTCTTATGAAGACTTTTCTTCAGAAATGCTTTTTGATTCTTCTCAGGAAATATGCACATTGATGACTGTGTCTTCTTTCAATTTGAAACATTTTGTTAGGAATAATGATTGCCTAACTCCTTTTTCAGTACTGAAAAATACACATACATTTGCAAAAAAATACAATTTAAATGGCAAATTTCCTGATTTGAAAGTAGTTGAAAACGTAAATAGCAAATTTTTTTCCGCTGCCGTTAGCTATGATTTGGGATTACATCAACAGATAAATTTAGCATTTAGCGTCGATGAGATGGCGAACATAGGAGAAAAATTGTTGCATGGAGGTGCGTTTCTTATCAAGGAAGAGTATGGGGTTTCGGGCAAAGGTAATTTGCTAGTTGATTCACAGGAAAAACTAGCATGTATTCTTAAATATTTGGGAAAGCAGGAAAAACAAGGGAAGAAGATAAGGTTTTTAATGGAACCTTTTATGCATAAGGATAAGGACTTTTCAACTCAATTTACAATTACAGAGAAAGGAGTTATCCAGTTCGAATCTGTCCAGATATTAATTAATAACGCTTTTTCTTATAAAAGTTCTATTGCTGCAAATAGTTCTTTTATTGAACTACTTATTAAAAATAGGTATTTTGAAAAAATAAGAGAGGTTGGACAGAAGTTGTATAAAGCGGGATATTTTGGACCTGTATGTATTGATTCTATGTTACTGAAAGATGGCCATATATATGAAGTTGTTGAGATTAATGCAAGAATGTCTATGAGCTATATTAAACACCGTTTGGACATGAAATATGAAAAACTTCCTAATCGATACTTTACATATTATAACTTTAAAATACCCCCCACATTTAGCTATGAAAATTTTCTGGATAAGATGGATAAGAATGGTATTTTATTTCATGGAAATCGGGGAATTTTACCATTAACTTCAAAAATGATGACAATAAACAGGAAAAAAGAATCTTCTTATAAAGGAAGGCTATATGCTTTAACCGTAGGTGCAGAAGATTTGACAGACAAGTTGAGAGATGTAGCAGCATCTTTGAATATGAAATTATTATAAGGTGGAGGTATTGGCATGAAAGACCAAATAACAATTTTGTGCTCTGGATTTGGTTTGGGATTTTATATTCCAGGAGTACTGCTGAAAAATGAGTTTCAGAGTATGGGATATGAGACGGATGCAGAAGTCTTCGAGACATTTATGCTTGATTCCAATCAAGAGCATATTGATGACAGTAGAAAAGCATATCATGATAATTTTGCCAAAGCCATAATAGCATCCAAAATACCATTGAATATTGAGAAAAGTATAGATGATGATAAGGTGAATGACTTGCTTAATAAATGGGAGAATGAAAAAAGAAAGCATTTTATTTCATTATCTGGCCATTGGATTTTTATACTGGAAACGTATAAAGCGAGAGTAGACTGGGATGTTGAAGTTGATGGACTTTATGTAGATGCGGATTTGGCTCCGTCATGGAAAAGTCTAAGAAAATATATACCTACTTTTGAGGAAAAGTATGCACCTGTCTGTCTTTACAACAAAAATTCTCTAAATATGGAATATACTATTGGAAGTAAATTATATACCCCCATACACTACGAGGATAGGGAAAAGTCAGTTGTTATCCATGGCGGAGGATGGGGAATGGGTACTTATCGGGATGTACTGGAAGATATACAGAAATATACAGATTTGGAAATTAATCTGTTAGCTTATTCGGAACAAGAGTTATTTGCATCGAATAGGATTACATCATATATGAACAATCCTAGTTGGTGTGCATGGAAGCAGGTAGGAGCGTGTGGCTTTCCGCCGTATGGTATTATGAAAAATGGAACGGAAGTTTGTTGGAAAGAACCAGGGACTAAGTATCACTGGCTATTGGATGTCACAGCAAGGCAGCTTGCTGTTGTCGCAAAACCAGGTGCAGGAACATTGATTGATTCTTTTGTAACAGAAACTCCGATTGTTATGCTCAAACCTTTCGGGAAACATGAGCAAAAGAACATGGAAGTATGGGAAAATCTGGGCTTTGGTATAACATATGAAAAATGGAAGGAAAAAGATTTTTCCATTGAGTGTTTGCAAGAAGCATATATGAAACTTAGAAATAGCAAAGTACATATGAATAGTTATTCTGAAGCATATGCTAAAAGGTTGGATAGCGAGTATAGATTCAAATGTAAAAGGTTGTTTTGATTTGAGGATAAGGCTTTAGAATTAAGACGTGTAGTAATTTTACACTGCTGTACGAGGAGGAGAAAAATGAATTTATACAAAAGTCCGAGATGGATTGTACTGCAGCTTTTAGAGCAATGCAACTTGAGATGTAAGATGTGCTATGAATGGGGCGAACATGGAGCATATAAGAAGACAAATAAAAGGCAGCTTGATATAAGAGTTTTAAAAAAGTTAGTAGAGGACTGTAGTGATTACACACCATATTACGATTTGTTTGGTGGTGAGCCTCTATTATACAAAGATTTGGAAGAATTGTTGGAAATCATAAATTACTATAATAGTGCAGTTGATATTCCGACAAACGGTGTGCTGCTGAAAGAAAAGGCAGAGATGTTGTTGAAAAATCCACCGAATAGAATATGGGTTTCTTTAGATGGTCCTCAAGAAATTAATGATGCTCAAAGAGGGAAAGGAGTTTACAAAGCAGCTGTAGAAGGGATTGACACACTGTTAGATTTACGAAACAGTAAAAATGGAAAAAAACCTTTTGTCGGAGTAAGTTGCATTGTGACTCCAAATAACTATTTGTTTATAGAAGATTTCTTTATGGAATTATTAAAGGAAAGAAATCTTGATCAGATTAGTATTGAGATGCAGTTGTTTTCATCGGATGAGCAGTGCAGTGAATATGGAAAAGTTTTAAAACAGAATTTTGGTGTAGACGATAATTCTTATGCTAGAGGAATGATATGGGATGTAAAAGAATTCGCAGATATTAATATTGAAGAGCTTGTGAGGCAGATAAAGGCTGTGAAGAATATCTGTGAGAAAAAAAATATTTTTATGATTAATTATCCAAAGACTGTAGATGCTGATAATTATAAGAATTATTTTAGCGGCAATTTCACAGAAATGCTTGATAATAAAAAAAGGTGTATGTTACCTTGGACATATGTAGAGATAACAGCAAATGGAGATGTCGCACCTTGTCATACGTATTACGATTTAACATTCGGCAATTTGTATGACAGAAGTCTTCTGGATATATGGAGTAGTCCCCAATACGCAGCATATAGGGAATATATGAAGTCACACATATTGCCTATATGCACGTCCTGTTCCCGATATTATGCTTACAATAAAAAAAATGATATTATTGGGTAAAATATTAGAATTTTGAATTAAGATGTTAATTAGTCAACTTAATGTAGAGAGGAAAAGTGCGCTTATAAAAGCAGTATAGGTAAATATATATGAAGGCAAAGACTAGTCATAAGATGACAAAGGAAGAATTTAGCATCTTAAAAACGACTATGAAAAATATGTCAGATACATATCATGAGAAAAAAAAGAACAAAGCTTATTATTCGGAGTTGCCCAAATATGTTGGAATAAAAATTACAAATGCGTGCAACTTAAGATGCAAACATTGTTATCAGTGGAATGAAACAGGATATCATAGATATATTGACGAGAATAGACAACATGACGAGCTTAGTCTTGAAATAATTGAGAAAATTTTGAAAGAGACTGAAAATGAAAAATCCAGAATGTATGTTTGGGGTGGAGAACCCTTTGTCTATAAAAACTTCGGGAAATTATTATCTCTTTTAAAAGAATATGGCAGAGAAACTTCCATATGCACGAATGCCATATTGGCTGATAGATATGTAGATGAACTTGCTGGAATAGAGAAACTTGAATTATTGGTAGGATTAGAGGGACCAGAAATAATTCATGATTCTATCAGAGGAAAGGGAACTTTTAAAAAGGTATTTGATTCACTAGATGTGATTCTGGAGAAAAAGCATAAAGGTATATTCAAGGGTAAAATTTCTGTTCATACGATGGTTAGTGATGAGTTGAGAAATTGTCTTTATGATTACCTATGTTTTTTAGAGAAAAAAGGTATCGATATGGTTATAATTTGTTTTCCTTGGTTTATCTCCGACAGATGCAAAAAAGAAATGGATGTATACTACAAAAATAACTGTGCCTTTTTGCCACAATATTCTAATTCTACGAGACCAAGCTGGTATTCGTTTAACTATAATTTTAAAGAGGAATATGTCGATGAGTTAATCCGTCAATTTGAAATAATTAACAAAAGAGCTTGGAATATGGTAATTCGTTACCAGCCAAATTTGAACTCTAGTCAAGTTAGAGACTTTATTGCAGGGAATAATGTCAATATGAACCGTCAATGCCTTGCATTAGCGGAACGAATCGATATAAATCCAGATGCAACTGCATCAGCATGTAAATTTTTTGATGAATTTGTGATGGGTTCTTTGAAGGAACAAACATTGACAGAAATTTGGAATTCTGAAGCATATCAAGAATTCAGAAAGCTAGTGAGCGAAAAACTAATGCCTGTATGTTCAACGTGCAGTGTTCTGCATTTGCATGGGATGGAGGGGAATTATGAATAATGTTATACAAGTCAAGGGACTTCAGAAAACATTTTCTTATTATGAAAAGGAGTTAGGAATTAAAAATTCCTTTAAAAATTTATTTCATCGGCAGAAATTATACAAAACTGCTGTTAATAATATCAGTTTTGATATTGGGGAAGGAGAGATGATAGGCTTTCTCGGACCTAACGGCGCCGGAAAGACCACCACATTAAAGATGCTTTCAGGGATACTGTTCCCCTCAGAAGGAACGGCAGATGTCCTGGGATATGTGCCTTGGGAAAGAAAAAATTCCTTTAAAAGACAGATTGCCATCGTTATGGGACAAAAAAGCCAGCTGTGGTGGGACCTTCCTGCAATAGAGTCCTTTTATTATAACAAATGTATGTATGAAATAGAGGACAATATCTATAAAGAAAATGTGGAAGAATTAACGGCTATGCTGGGTGTGGAGGATTTGCTGAAAGTACAGGTTCGCAGACTTTCCCTGGGGGAGAGGATGAAAATGGAGCTTATAACGTCTCTGTTACATAAGCCTAAGGTGATTTTTCTGGATGAGCCTACAATCGGATTGGACTTAATCTCCCAGAAGAAAATTCGAGAGTTTTTAAAAGTGTATAATGAGAAGAATCATGCCACCATTATTTTGACTAGCCATTATATGCAGGACATTCAGGAGTTGTGTAAAAGAGCTGTTATCATCAATGAGGGAACTGTGGTCTATGATGGGGACTTGTCCATGGTAAATAAGAAATTTCTTGATAAAAAGGTAGTGAAAATCAGGTTTAGGAACAGCTTTGTGGAGGAGTTTACGAAAATGGGAAAAGTGTTGGACAGAAATGAGTTTGGCCTCACCCTCCAGGCGCCAAAAGAAGAACTGCCTGCCATATCTGCCGCATTGTTAAGCAACGGCGATATAGAGGATTTTGTTATCGAGGACATTCCAATAGAGCGTGGGATTGAATTATTATATGGGGAGAAAGGATAATGGCAAAAAAGATTAAAAAGTATTTTTATGTTTTTATAATGGCCCTTCAAAGTGCTTTGGAATACCGTATGAATTTGTTCTTGAGTCTGGTAAGCGGAGTGTTCATGATGGTTGTACAGTGCTGTTTGTGGAATGCGGTGTTCGCAAGCAGCGGAAAGGAGATAATCAACGGATACACCTATCATCATATGATTCTGTACTCTGTTATTGTAGGAATGGTATCGAAATTGATTACTACGGAATTTGAGAATGAGATTGCCAATGAGATAAAAAACGGAGCGTTCAGCAAGTTTCTCACACAACCTATGAGGTACTCTTTGTATCGTTTCTTTCACTTTATGGGAGGAAAGATAGTGCAGACCACTGTCATCATGCTTTTTATCACGGTGTTTTTAGTGATTTATGGTTATTATGGGGACATAGAGATTACTCTGCTGCGTATATTGGCATTTTTATCATCCTGTATTTTGGCAATGGTTATAAATTTTTTGCTGTTTTATTCGGTCAGCACATTTGCCTTTGTGGTTACAGAAGTGTGGGGAATCTTTATTGCATTTCAACAGGGGGTTTTATTGCTGGGAGGAGGGATTTTTCCATTGGATTTCTTTGGGGACACGGTTTATAAAATACTGCATGTGCTGCCCTTTGAATACGTTCTCTTTTTTCCTGTGAATGTTATCAATGGTTATTTGAGTGCATATGAAATTATCAGTGGGCTATGGATGCAGTTATTTTGGATTGCATTGCTGGCCGTAGTCAGTAAGGTTTCCTGGAAGTGGGGGACGAAAAGATATATTGCCGCAGGAGGTTGATGGAATATGTTAAGTGGTTTCATACGACACATAAGACTGTATGCATTGTTTATGCGGAATAGTTTGTTGAGCTATGTGGAATACCGTGCGAATTTTTACGCAAGTATGCTGATGGAAATATTATTTTTAAGTTCAAAGCTGGTATATGTATTCTTTACTTACACAGTGGGCATTGAGATAAATGGAATATCTCCGGACCAGATGTTGTTTTTTACGGGAACCTATACGATAATGGTGGCAGTTTATACAGGATTGTTCATGGACAACTTTTTTAAGATATCAACTTATGTCAATGACGGTACAATGGATATATACATTACAAAGCCCGTTTCCCTGCTGATGATTATTTCTATGCAGCATATCAATTATGCCTTACCCATACCAAATCTTATTGCCGGAATTACTATGATTATGATTGCCGTCAAACGTTTAGGGTATGCAGTGACTCCGGCTAATGTAATCATATATATACTGATACTCCTTTCCTGCACCATTGTCATGTACTGCTTTTTCCTTATTCCCCAGCTTCTATCCTTTTGGATGATTCGGACAGGGTCTGTCACGGAAATTTTGGACAAAAGCTGGGATTTGGATAATATGCCTATGGCTATTTACGGGAAATGGTTCAGGCGGCTGGGAACCTATTTTATCCCTATTCTATTTATTACCAATGCCCCTGCCATGTACTGGACAGACCAGTTGACCATTATGCTAAAATATTGGATTGTTCTGGCTCCGATTGTATTTCTTTTTTTATTGAATTTGGTTTGGCGATTTGCGGTAAAAAAATATGCGAGTGCTAGTAGTTAAGAATAATTATAATTAAAATTAAAATATAACCCAGGAGGAATGCTTATGGAAGGGATTAGAAACGAAGAAATGAAAAAGGTTACTCTGCCTGGCAATAGAGAGATTTACTGTATTAACGAGGGAGAAGTTGAATTTTTATATGATGAAATTTTTCAAAAGGAAATGTACTTTAAGCATGGAATCAGCCTTCCATCGGATAATCCTCTCGTTATAGATATTGGAGCTAATATAGGTATGTTTAGCTTGAACGTATTGGCAAAAAATAAAAATACGAGACTTATTGCCGTAGAACCTATACCACCTACATTTACTGTTTTGAAAAAAAATTTAGAGTTATACGAAAAGACTGAGGTAGTTAATGCGGGAATATCAAATAAAAAAGAAAGTGCTGAGTTTTGCTATTTTCCTGGTATGAGCACCGATTCAGTTCAGGTAAAATATAGAGAGAATCATGACTTAGATTTAAGGCTGGGGCTGGAAAATTTTTATAAGCATAAAGTTGAAAATAAAAAAAGACGTGAACGTTTGGTGAATCATCTTATGTCACCTAAAGTGATGGATGAAAAACGTTTTTTTTGTAGAATGATTACAATCAGCAATATTATTGAAGAGAGAAAGATTGAACATGTGGATCTCCTGAAAATTGATGTTGAAAAAAGTGAATTTGAAGCTTTGGAAGGAATAAGAGAAGAACATTGGCCAATCATTGATCAGGTGGTTATGGAAGTCCATCGTTTAGGAGAGGAACAAATTAAAAAGCTAAAGGAAATTTTTAGCATTCATGGTTTCGAAATAATAGTCGATTTTTATCAAGAACTTGATATTCCAAATTATTATAATGTTTATGCTAGCAGGATAGGGATGAAATGTAAATGAAGAAAGTGTGTGTAGTAGGCATTGGATATGTTGGAATGGCATATGCAGTACTTTTGGCTCAAAATAATATCGTTTATGCAGTAGATATTGACATGGAAAAGCTGAATTTATTGATTCAACGAAAAACTGTTATGCATGAGACAGGATTGCGGAAAGCTTTGTCGAAAATACCAGAAGATAACATAATAGTATCTGTTAATCCTACATTAGCATACAAAAAGGCTGAATATATAATAATTGCACTTCCAACAGATTATAACAATGCAGATGGCCGTTTAAATACAGATTCCTTAAAAAGTGTTATTAGCGAAATTATTTCTACAAATCGTAAGGCGCTAATAATCATCAAGTCTACTTTACCTATTGGATGTACTAAGCAGCTGATTCAGGAATTTGATACAGAGAGGATTATATATTCACCAGAATTTTTAAGAGAAGGGTATGCGCTAGATGATCTTCTTTACCCATCAAGACTAGTTATTGGTAACGATTCAAATACTGAATTGACAAAGGAAATGATAAGAGAATTTGTAAAAATGCTCACAATGAATTTTCGGAAAAATGTTCCAATTTTGTATATGAATACAAAAGAAGCAGAAGCTGTGAAATTGTTTTCCAATACATATTTGGCTATGCGAGTTGCTTTCTTTAATGAGTTAGATAATCTGGCAATATCCATGGATATGTGTACTTCAAAAATAGTTAAGGGATTATCTCTCGATTATAGAATTGGTGATGTTTATAATAACCCGTCATTTGGCTATGGAGGGTATTGCCTCCCTAAGGATTCAAAGCAATTGGCCTCCCAGTATATAGATGTACCGGGCGAGCTAATATGTTCTATTCCTAAATCAAATGCTAGAAGAAAAGATTTTATTGTTTCATGCATTGTAAAAAAAATAAAAGGAATAAAAAAATGGGATACAGAAACAATCAAGGTAGGTGTATACCGCTTAATAATGAAGGAACATTCGGAAAATTTTAGAGAGTCTGCAGTTATTGATATTATTAAGCGCTTGAAAGAAAAAGAAATTGATGTAATTATCTATGAACCAATGCTTAACAACAGTCGCATTTATGGATGCAGAACGGAATATAATTTTAGAGAGTTTTTAAATGAGGTGGATATTATAATTGCAAATCGTCTGGAAAAAGAACTTGAATCTTTTACTGGAGAAATTATTTCCGCAGATATAAGTGATTTTTCATGACAATTCCGAAAGTCGTGGTATAAGATAGGATGCCGCGGGTATATTTTTTCTCCAAAAAACGGACTTCATGGAAAACGACAATAATCGACAAAAGAAAAGTATAAAATAATGAAAAAATTGTTGAAAATGTACAAAAACAATTCTATAATAAGGATAGAAGCCACATGCTAGAATTCTATAATATCCGTGATCACAATCCTGCAGGGGATTATCTAGCTACGCTTCCCTGAAAGCAAATAAAAAAGGAGGACATGCAAAATGATGCTTTCATCGAAATAATCGGCATGACGAATGTATGAAAAAAAGAGAAAAATTGAAAAAAGTCTTTTCGGGGATGGTCACAGCAGCACTTGCTGTAACACTCATTCCCGCTTCTTTGCCAGAAACGGTTTCAGCTGCTCCGCCAGCCTCCCGTGTTTCTGTACATGACCCTTCTATTTTCAAGGACCCCGTGGACGACACTTATTACGTCTTAGGCTCCCATATCGCCTCCGCCAGTTCTGAGGATTTAGTTAGTTGGGAACAAATCAGCACAGACTATGGAGACACTTCCGCAGCGCCCTTCTACGGAAACCTTCAGGAAACTTTTGCAGAGCCTTTCCAATGGGCCGGGTATGACGATGGGGACTGCAGCGGCGGAAATTATGCGGTTTGGGCCCCGGATATTATCTATAACCCTCAGTATGAGTGGGAAGATGGCAGCAAAGGCGCTTACATGATTTACCTGTGTACCTCCTCCACCTGGAGACGTTCCTGTATTGGCTGCATGGTCTCCAAAGAAATGGACGGACCCTATGACTACATAGACACCCTGATTTATTCCGGCTTTACCACCAACGGAAATCCGGACGGAAACAGTACCAGAAACACAAAATGGGATAACGATTATCTAAATCTGAAGGAACTGGTAGAATTAGGCCCGGAAAACGGTGGAATCAGCGAAGTCAGCGACAATTGGTTTACAGATAGCGGAGACTGGGACAACAACTATGCACCCAACGCCATTGACCCAACCGTATTTTTTGACCCACAGGGGGAACACCTGTATATGACCTACGGCTCCTGGTCCGGCGGATTATTTATTCTGGAATTGAATCCGGCCACAGGAGAAGCCTATTATCCTGGTGTGGATTCTGTGGATGAAATATCGGGAAATTACACGGACCGGTATTTCGGAACCCATATTGCGGGAGGAAATCATCAGTCCGGAGAAGCTCCTTATATTCTCTATGATGAGGCGACCGGATATTATTATCTGTACGAAACCTACGGCGGCCTTACCGCTGACGGAGGCTATAACATGCGGCTTTTCCGCTCAGAAAATGTCATGGGTCCCTATCTGGACGCAGCAGGAAACAATGCAGCGGACAGCGGTTCCGGAAATTCCTCCTATGGCATTAAGCTGATAGGAAATTATGAGTTTTATAACCAGTTAGGCAAAAAAGCTGCCGGACACAACTCTGCTCTGATTGATGATGACGGGGCTCATTACTTGGTACATCACCAGCGGTTCAACATTTCCCCTCAGACAGAGCAGCACGAACTGCGCATCCATCAGCAGTTCCTTAATGAGGACCAGTGGCCGGTAACTGCAGTTTACGAATACACCGGCGAGGAAATTGCCCATTATGAGGATTCTCAGGTGATTGGTTCCTATGAATTTATCAACCATGGAACGGATTCCGGCGGGAACATGCTGACTACACAGTTTGTAAATTTAAACGAAGACGGAACGGTTTCCGGAGACTACACCGGAACCTGGAAAAAAACCGGTGCTTCCGACGCTCAGGGAAATGATTTAGGATATGATTATCTCACCTTAAATATAGGAGACATCGTCTACAAGGGCATCTTTTTCCAACAGACAAACGAGGCTGATTCTCCCCAGTCTGTTATGACTTTCTCAGCCTTTGGAAATGACAATACTTCTGTATGGGGAAGTATGATGCCCAACTCTGATGAAAACCGGGTAAACGCAGCCGCAGATTCTCTTGATACCTATATCCCCTCTGCAACAGCAGAAAGCATTACACTGCCAACTTCCGTTATGGGCGCAGAGGTAACCTGGTCTTCCTCCAATTCCTCTGTAATGGATGAAAACGGCAATGTACAGCCTCCCCAGGAGGAAACCGTTGTGACCCTTACGGCCACCGTATCCTTTGGCACAGCCTCTGTAAGCAAAGAGTACAATATTACAGTAAGGGCCAGAGCTTCTTTGATTTACGGCTTTGATTTTGAAACTCCGGCCTCTGAAGGGGTACTTTCTCCTACGGAAGCATCTGTAAAAAGCGGAAATGCTTCCTTAATGGGAACCGCCGCTTTGGTGGAAGATTCTGAGAGAGGAAATGTTTTGGAGATTATCAATGAAGCAGGCGCCAAAGGCGTAAACTTCCTGAGACTTCCGGAAGATACTTTCTCCACAGTTACAGAACGGGGCTATTCCGTCAGCATGTGGGCCAAGGTCTCCGCAGACTCCTGGGAACACAGCGCTTTGTTTGAGGCAGACAACAGCGCCACTGCTCCCAATTATCCTATGACCCGTATCGGCGTCAACCTGATTGCCCGTATCAATGCCAACGGATACAGCGACGTGCAGGGCGAGCTGCTTACCAGCAACGGTGTCAGAGACCAGTGGGAACACATTGTCTATACGGTCAACCCTGACGGCATAAAGGTCTATCTTAACGGACAATTGGTGGGTGAAGAGAAAAAGAACATCGCCTCCTGCTTTGATGATTCTAATGCAGCCAGCATACAGAAAGCTGTAAATGTATCTGTAGGAAGCGGTTTTATCTGGAATGATGAAGATGTGAGAAATGCAAGATTTGATGATGTTAAAATATATGATGGAATGCTTACTGCAGAGGAAATCATGAGCGCATATCAAAATTAAGATTGCTTTACGCTGATATGAAGAGGATAAACAGATGTAGCATATGCTAGTAGTGTTAAGGACGGAGCCTATATGTTGTAGGTCCCGTCCTTACTTGCATTATGATAATATTGTTGGAAGATATTGATTAGTTCAAATCTCATCGTACCAGTACACTAGCTACCACTATATCTCTCCCAAATGAACAGCCATCCTATATGAGCGACGCGGAGATTGGGCAGTACCAGAATAAGATAGAGCTTGTTTTAGCTAAGGGGATGGAAGATATTAAGTTCGAGAAGGATAAGTATATCTATCTGCCTTATTCTAAGGTTACGATGGATAATGTGGAGGATTATCTGCCGGAACCCGCTTATTAACAGGCGAACTCTGACCGGGGAATGCATTTGGCGTTCTCCGGTTTTTATTAAATTGAAAAAATATGAATCTGTCATCAAATGCAAAACTTTACAAAAATCATGTCAAACTTGTCATTCACTCATCTGTAATCGCTTCCCTTTTTTCGATAGAATAAATACATACAAACAACAGCCGTCCGGCTTATCAAAAGCTTCTTAACGGCTGAATTTCCGTATCAGTTCAAGATATTTGAACGACTACAAATTTATAGAAAACAGGGAGGATTACTTATGTTACAGGTAAATCATTTATACAAGAGCTACAAGACAGGGAACACCACTTACGAGGTGTTAAAGGACGTTTCATTTTCCATAGAGGAAGGCGAATTTGTGGCAGTTATGGGGCCGTCCGGTTCCGGGAAAACAACCCTTTTAAACTGCATTTCCTGCTTCATCCCTCACGACAAAGGAGAAATCCTGCTGGACGGGGTCAATATTTCTAATATGAAAGAGGAGCAGATTGCTAAGATAAGAAACGAAAAGCTGGGATTTGTTTTTCAGGATTTTATGCTTCTGGACGGGCTGAATGTTTTTGAAAATGTATGTGTGCCGAAAGTCATCCACCAGGAACCATACAGGCAGATGGAGACAAAAGCGGAGAAGCTTCTGAAAATGTTTGAAATCTCCGATATCGCCGGCAAATTTCCGGCAGAGATATCCGGCGGCCAGAAGCAGCGTGCCGCAGTGGCAAGAGCGCTGATGAACAATCCTCTTCTGATCCTTGCGGATGAGCCTACCGGTAATCTGGACAGCCGTTCCAGCGAAGCCGTGATCGGAGCTTTTCTGGAGGCGCAGAAGGAATTGAATGCAACCACATTTATGGTGACACATGACAGTTTCTCTGCCAGTTACTGTGACCGGGTAATCGTGATGAAAGACGGAACCGTCTATACAGAATTGACCAGCAATGGCAGTCACAGGGAATTCATGGAAGAGCTTTTAGATGTTTTGAGAAAAATGAATGGTGGTGAATAGAATGAAACTGAGCGGATTATTTGCAAAATTACGGAAAAACAACAAAAAGGAATATATGCAGTTCCAGTTCTGCATGTCCCTGTCCATTCTTTTGATCACATCGTATCTTGTTATGTATGGAAGTGACCTGGTGCAGAAAACACTGCCGAATGGGGGGGACTCCAGAAAAATGGCGGATATGATCTTCTTCCTTGCGGCAGCAGGCTGTATTATGTTCAGTATCTACGCGGCAAGTCTGTTTTTGAGATATAAGAGCAGGGAGACAGGGATTTTCCTTGCACTGGGTGCCGGGAAAAGTAAGCTTGGCAGGGCTTTATTTACAGAGATCGGCAAGATGATGCTCAGGTGCTCCGTTGTGGGAATCCTGCTTGGCATTGGTCTTGCAAGTGTTATCGGCGTTATTTTTGAGCATATCGCAAGCAGCGGGAATGATAACCATTTCTCACTCTCATTTTTGGGAATCGCAGGAGGAATTGTCTACTGTATGATCCTGATTATCTGTGTGGTTGTGATGTGTGTGCGTTTTATGAAGAGAAGCAACGTTATGGATATCATCAATGAGCAGCGCAAACAGGAGCCTCTGAAAAAGGGAATCACATTATCTTATCTGATATCCGGTTTTGTGATGATCCTTGTGGGTATTTTTATAGGATATTTTGTGCCTATCCTCTCCGTTAACATCAGCGGACACTGGATGGGGGCCTGGACCAATCTGTTTTATATTCTGGCCGCTGCAGGACTTTACCGGATTTTAGTCTACTCCATCGCCTCACACAGGAAAGGAAAGAATGCGCAGAAATATTATGATAACATGATATCCTACGGCATGTTAAAATTCCAGGGAGGTTCCATTGTCAGAAATATGCTGGTGATCGCATTACTGCTTATGGGAGTACAGTTTGGCGTCTTTTATCTGCCGCTTCAGGGGGGCGACAACTACGGAGAATATGAAGACGATATCTCTTACCGCTATCCCATGGATGCAGATGAACTGTCAGAGGAAGAAGTATTTGCCATGGCAGATAAGTATCAGGTATCTGTGCAGGATTACCGGGAGGCGGAATTTATCCAGGTTCTGGGAGACGGTGTAAGCCGTGAGGATATGGATGAAAATAATAATCTGATCGAGGAATACTACGAAAAATATTTTTATTACGAATGCATCAGCGCAGCACAGTTCAAAGCCATGACAGGAAAAGAGACCGAGATCGCAGAGGGGCATTACAGGGTAATCCAGTCAAAATCGGGCTATGAAAATATTTTCAACAGATTTGACGATACAACCAGGCTTTATCTGCAGAATGAAGAAGATTTTATTTCTATGGAATATGACGGACTGGAGATATACCGCTCTCTTGTGATAGGAGCAGGGTATGGTGAGGATTCCAGGTATATCCTGAATGATGCGGACTATGAAAAGCTGAAGGCGGGTATCAGCCAAGACAAGATCATCCGCCAGGTACTGTTTCAGGTGGAAGACAGCAAAGAGACCTACGCATTCAGCAAAGATCTCTATGAACAGTTCTGCAGCAGGGCCCCCGAAAGCATGAATCATATTGGGGCATACAATGCATATCAGGCAAAAGTGCAGGGAGAGGAATATGGATACGATCTTCCGGGTATTTATGACGGCAAAAGGCCTGCTTTAGAGGCAGACTGGCTCTACAAACCCTCCATTGTGCCGATGGAAAAGGAAAACAGTATTATGAGACGTGCCATCTTTTTACTGCTGTTTGCATACATCGCTGTGATATGCCTGGCTGCTGAAAGTATTATCTTATACACAAGAAGCCAGAATACAGCCATGAAAAACAGCCAGATATTCAAAGACCTGGAAAAGCTGGGTGCAAATAAGAAATATCTGCGCAGGCTTCTGAAAAGCCAGTTGGCAAAAACCTTTGTACTGCCTACGATCATGGGATGTCTTCTGATGTTTTTATATGAGCTGCTCCTTCTGTGGCAGAATGACGGCATTCTGACAACGGGTGAAATAAAAGTTGTCGGATTGATGCTGGCGGTCATTGCCCTGATAGGACTCTATCAGTTTGCTTTATATAAGATTTCCATGAAGAACGCAGCAGGTGTTCTGGAGATTTAAAATTACGGTTTATGTTTTGCTGTACCGCGAGGCGTTTTCGGGCAAAAGTGGTTATGCCATTGCACAAACAAGTGGGGGTGGGAGAGGCCTTTACCGCTCTGCTTTTTATCCTGCACAGCACCCTGCTTCTCACAGCTCTGCCCGGCCCTTTCCATATCTTTGCCCTTGCATATCGCTGTTAAAAGAGATATAATAAGACAAAAGCGCGTGCACGAGTACATTTTGGGCGGGAGGATTATTATGCCAGTAACATTACAGCAGATAGCGGAAGCGGCCGGGGTGTCCAGAGGGACGGTGGACCGGGCGCTGAAGGACAGAGGAAGAGTCCGGCCGGAAGTGGCGGAGAAGATAAAGAAAATAGCGAAGGAAATGGGGTATCAGCCCAGTCTTGCGGGCAGGGCCCTTGTTATGGCAAAGCGGAATCTGAAAATCGGGATCATCATGCAGTCAGCTCAGACCCCTTTCATGGTACAGGTCTATGAGGGGATGAAAGCTGCCAAACAGGAGGTGGAAAGTCTGGGCGGTACTGTGGAGATCTTTCGTGTGGAAGGCGTGGATGCAGGTCGTGTCATGGAAATCATGCAGGAAATGAAGGAGCAGGAGTATTCCGGCATTGCCCTGTCTCCGTCCGAAGATACCATGCTCAAGAAGAAGATCAATCAGTTTTCCCAGGAGTATGGCATTCCTATTATCACTTTTAACTCGGATATTGAGGATACGAAAAGGATATGCTTTGTGGGACAGAATACCATCCAGAGCGGAAGGACTGCAGCCGGGCTAATGGGAGAGATCACAGGCGGCAAAGGGGAGGTGGCTGTGATCTCCGGCCATATTTCCAACCCTGCGCTGAACAACAGGATCAGGGGCTTTCAGTCCGAGATATTGGAGAGCTTTCCCGGCATCCAGCTTGTGGGAACAAAATATTCCTACGATGACGAGTGGGTGGCAGCCAAAATCGTGGAGGAGCTGCTGGAGCAGTACCCGGATCTGAAGGGAATCTACGTGACAGGAACCGCAGTAAAGGGCGTCTGCGAAGCATTGGTAAAACAGGAAAAGGAACGGGAAATCAAAGTAATAGGCAACGATTTTCTGGATGAGAATAAAAAATGGGTAGAACGGGGAGCCATCAATTTTCTCATTGGCCAGGATTCCTATATGCAGGGATATGAACCGGTGATGATGCTGTTCCATTTACTTTTTGATGATGAAAAACCGGAATCTGTTTACCGGTATGCAGAGATTGTGATAAAAAACAGATATAATTTGTAGCAGTATGGCCGCTTTTCAAGCGGTCATACTGTGGTTAACACAGAAAAATGACATATCCGCCGGAAAAAAGTATCTGAGGCACTTCAGCCGATTATTCCAAATGAAAATAAGAAATATACGTGCACGCATCTTGCGTTAAAATATAGCTTGGAAAAGAATAAATAATCATGTTCCATTACTAAGCTAAAGTAAAAATAAACAAAAGTCCAGTCTATCATCCGGAACAAAACTGGAAATAATAAACAACATGCATAAAAACATTGTCTGTTTTTTATCAATTAGCAAAAGTTAATAAAAATAGACTGTGAATCTTGTACAAAAAAACCATTGCGTTCACGTGAACGCTATGGTATGATTGCATCATCAAGAAAGAACAAAAACAAAAAAACAAAAAAGCAAAAAACAAATAACTGGGTAACAATGAAAAAGGGAAATGGAGGATATGTATTATGTTAAGAGTAGGAGTTATCGGATGCGGCGGAATGGGTAAGGATCATATCAAAAGACTGACAAACAAGATTCAGGGAGCTGAGGTAGTCGCAGTATCAGACGTATTTGAGGAGAGTGCAAAACAGGCGGCAGCCATCTGCGGAGCAAAGGTATACACAGATGCAGACGAACTGATCAACGACCCTGATGTGGACGCAGTGTTCATTGTATCTCCGGGATTTGCACATGTAGAATCTCTTCTGGCAGCCATCAAGGCAGGAAAGAGAATTTTCTGTGAGAAACCGCTCTGCACAACTGCTGAGGACTGCCTGAAGGTAGTTGAGGCTGAGGTGGAATCAGGAAAACATCTGATCCAGCTTGGATTTATGAGAAGATACGACAAAGGCTATATGCAGGTGAAGGAAGCCCTCACATCCGGTGAATACGGCGAGCCCCTGATTCTTCACTGCACACACAGAAATCCGGAAGTCGGAACCAACTACACAACTCCAATGGCTGTTCATGATACAGCGATCCATGAGATTGACGTGCTTCACTGGTTAGTGGATGATGAGTATGAATCCGCACAGGTTATTATGCCGAAAGTGACAAAATATTCTCACTCTGAATTAAAAGACCCGCAGATCATGCTGCTCCGCACTAAAAAGGGTGTATGCATCGACGTTGAAGTATTCGTAAACTGCAAATTCGGATATGACATCAACTGTGAGGTGGTTTGTGAAGACGGTGCGATCAAGATGCCTTCACCGATTTACCCAAGCATCCGCAAAAATGCAGCCGTTGCCACAACCATCGACACAGACTGCTTCGTAAGATTCAAAGATGCTTATGATACAGAGGTTCAGGACTGGGTTGATGCTGCAGCCGAGGGCGTGATCAACGGACCGACTGCATGGGACGGATACCTGGCAGCCATCACAGCAGACGCACTTGTGAAAGCACAGGAGACAGGCGCAGTAGAACAGATCAACGCTGCAGTTGAGAAACCGGAGTTTTATAAATAAACCGAAGTACAGCAATAAACCAAAACACAAATGAAGCCGGATGCACCAATCAAAGCATCCGGCATGAATAAGACAAAAACCGAAAGGATGGTATATATTATGAAACTTGGATTTAATGAGGCAACAGCACTGGAATGTAAAGGACAGTCTCTTCTGGCTGATATGGAAATGTGTGAAAAATACGGATTTGATTATATTGAGATTCGTTTTGACTGCGTAAAGGATTATCTGCAGGAGCATACCCTGGAGGAATTGGCTGACTGGTTCAAAAACCATCATCTGAAACCATGGGCATACAACACCCTGATTTATTTCAACCAGAGAGACGAAGCAGGTAAAAAGGAAATCGACGATGAAGTGGATTTCATCCTGAAAGTTTCCAAAGCGATCGGTATGAAAATGCTGATCACAGTTCCGAATTTTGACGTAAAAGACAAAAGTGTCAGCGAAATCAAGGAAGAAGCTGTGGAAAGACTCCGCTATTTATCAGACAAAGTAGGCGCTGATATGAAGATTTCCCTGGAGTTCTGCGGTGCACCAAACTGTTCCATCAACCAGTTCGGCACAGCATATGATGTGGTAAAAGCAGTAGACTGTGACAATGTAGGTATCACAGTTGACACCTTCCATTTCCATGAAATGTGCTCTAAACTGGAAGATCTAAAAGCAGCAGACGGCAAAAAAATCTTTGCTTACCACTTAAATGACTGCGAAGACCTGCCCCTTGGTTCCTGCGGCGATGACAAACGTCTGTGGCCGGAAGAAGGTGTGGTAGACCATGCAGGAATCGCTGCAGCTTTAAAAGAGATCGGATTCGACGGCGTGTGCACGATCGAAGAGTTCCGTCCGGAATATTACGCCATGTCCCATGAGGAGAACGTGAAAAAAGCTGCTGAAGTGACTAAGGCATTTGTAGAAAAATATTTCTAAACGATATAAGTGCCCTTTGCAGGGCATAAGGAGATGGGATAAGCAAAAATGACAGGCTGTGCAAACTCCGGACGCTGCATGTGAAGACAGAAAAGCGCAGGACTTGTCACAGAATGAGAGGAAGGAGCAGGGCGGATGGGTAAGCTCCGCCCTGTAAAAGGTGATAGTATGGCAAAGGGAGGAATTCCCGAACTGCTGAATTTTAAGCAGAAGGGTAAAGATATGAATGAATTCATCAAAGTCCCAATGTCGGAAAAGCTGGCGTACTGTTTTGGTGACCCGGCGCTGACTTTGATGTATACGATGACAACAACACTGCTGATATATTTCTACACGAACGTGGTAGGCATATCTGCAGGCGCAGTGGGTATGATCATGCTGCTCTCCAGGGTATTTGACGGATTTTCCGATGTGCTCATGGGAACCATTATTGACAGAACTCATTCCAAATACGGAAAGGCCAGGATCTGGATTCTCCGACTGGCGGTCCCGTATGCATTGGCAGCCATTTTGCTGTTTACCATGCCTCCCATGGGGGATATGGGGAAGATTATTTATGCATTTGTAACTTATAACATTATGAACACAGTGGTATATACCGCAATCAGCCAGCCTTTTCATGCACTTGGTTCACTTATGAGCCGTGACAGGAGAGAGAGGGACGTGATCTGCAACATCCGTATGGTGCTTTCTATTACGGCAAGTATGATCATCACAGCATTTACCCTGCCTCTGATCAATAAAGTGGCAAAACTGATTGACAACCAGCAGATGGCCTGGATTCTTGTGACTGCGGCATATGCCATTGTATCCGTATTCGTTTTGATCAATACATACTGCACCTGTACGGAACGTGTGCAGGCAGCCGGCGGCAAAAAGGAAAAAGAAAACACTCCGTTCTGGACTGCTTTCAAAGTTACGGTTACCAACAGATATTTCCTTATCGCCCTTGGCCTGATGGTGTTCTATACTGCTTATCAGATCATTATCGGTACAGATCTGACCTATTATTGTCAGTACGTGTTAAATGATGTGGATCTGGTTATGCCGCTTTCCGCAGCAGAGAAGATTTCCACCATCATCGGTATCGCAATGCTTCCGAAACTGCTTCCGAAATACGGCAAGAGAAACCTGATCTGCGCCGGATGTATCCTGGGTATTGCAGGACAGCTTCTCTTCCTGCTGAACATCACAAGTGTTCCGTTAGGTGTCGCAACCTGTATTATGAGAGGATTTGGTATCGCACCGTTCTACGGCGTACAGTATTCCCTGCCAAGTGATGCCATTGAATATGGCCACTGGAAGACAGGTGTCCGCGTGGAAGGCCTTATGTTCTCATCCATGAGTATGGGACAGAAAGCAGGTTCAGGCTTTACATCCGCTATCATGGGCGCAATTCTTTCCATGGCAGCATTTGACGGACTGAAAGCAACAGCAGCGGAGCAGACAGCATCTGCGATTTCCGCCATCAAGACCTTTTATCTGTATGTGCCCATCGCCATCTGGGTGATCATGTTTATCATAGCAGCATGTTATAAGCTGGATAAAATGTATGACAAGATGATGCGCGAGCTGATTTCCAGAGAAGGAAAGAACGAGCTGGAAGAGATTCCGGTGGCAGCGCACTCTGAGAATAAGATCAATGTGGCCATTGGCCGTGTCTATGGCAGCAGCGGAAGAAAGATTGCGGAGGAAATCGCAAAAGAACTGAACTGCCGTGTCTATGACCGTCAGATCATCTGTCTGCTGGCAGAGAAGATGGGAATGGAAACTTCCAATCTGGAGGAAGTGCAGAAATATCTGGATAATTATAACTATGGGGACAAAGAGCCCACATTCTCTCCGTATGCCTACCCACAGGCAGGTGTAGCGGATGATATGAACGCTGTCAAAATGTTTGAAGAACAGAGCCGGATCATCAAAGGCCTTGCCAGAAGCGCGCCCGGCGTATTCCTGGGCAGATGTGCAAACCTTATCCTTGGCGGACAGGAACACAGCTATTCCTTCTTCATCTATGCAGATGATGAATACAGGGAAAAAGAAGGCAGGGAATATTACGGCGGCATTTCTCTGGAAGAACTGAAAGAGAAGGATGAGATGCGGAACAGCTATTATGAGAAATTCACCGGCATGCGGCGTGATGACCCGAAACATTACGATATGGTTGTCAATGTATCAAAGACCGGTGTACAGGGCACAGTTTCCATGATTCTTGATTACATCAGGAACAAAGAAGAGAGCAGTAAGGGAGGAAATTGATAATGTTGGATAAAAGCAAAGTAAGACTGGGTATCGCTCCCATTGCATGGACCAATGATGACATGCCTGATCTGGGCAAAGAAAATACATTTGAGCAGTGCGTCAGTGAGATGGCTCTGGCCGGATTTACAGGCTCCGAGGTGGGCGGCAAATATCCCACAGATACAGAGGTACTGAAAAGAGCCCTTAATTTAAGAGGAATCCAAATCTGCAACCAGTGGTTCTCCTCCTTCCTCATTTCCAGACCATATGAGGAGACAGAGAAGGAATTCATCAAAGCCACGGATTTTCTGAAGGAAATGGGCGCAAAAGTAATCGGTGTATCCGAGCAGAGCTGCAGCATCCAGGGAAAGATGGAGCAGCCTGTCTGGGAAGGCAAATATGTCATGGATGACCGGGAGTGGAAATTGCTTGCGGAAGGCCTGAATAAGCTGGGAAAAATAGCGAAGGACAAGGGCATGACACTTACTTTCCATCATCACATGGGAACCGTTGTGCAGACAGAGGAGGAGATCGACCGTTTCATGGAAATGGTTGACCCTGAGCTGGTATTCCTTCTTTTTGACAGCGGACATCTGTCCTTTGCAGGCATTGATCCGGAAAATGTGCTGAAGAAATATGTAAACAGAGTAAGACATGTACATCTGAAAGACATCCGCAGAGAGATGGTGGAAAAATCCAGAAACGAGAGATGGAGCTTCTTAAAAGGTGTCCGTGAAGGCGTGTTCACCGTACCCGGAGACGGAGATGTGGACTTTGCACCAATCTTCAGAATTCTTGAGGAGGCCGGATACGAAGGCTGGGTTGTTGTGGAAGCAGAGCAGGACCCTGCAAAGGCCAATCCTCTGGAATATGCAAAGAAGGCAAGAGCTTATATTGCGGAAAAAACAGGTTTATGATCAAAACAGTCTGCACCTCCCGGTATTCTTACCGGGAGGTATCAGAGAATAAAGATTAGGAGGAAATCAATATGAAGATCGCTTTTGACGTGGACGTACTGGCAAAACAGATGGACATCAACCGTATGGTCCATCAGGTTGCAGACTGGGGATACAAGTATATAGAACAGTCACCCCATCCGAGAATCAACCCGTTTTACAAGCACCCGCTTTTTTCCATAGAGTGCGAACGGGAATATAGGCAGGCTCTGAAGGAGACAGGCGTGGAGATATCATCTTTCATCGTTGTATACCGCTGGTCAGGCCCCACGGAAGAGCAGAGACAGTTTGCGGTTGCCAACTGGAAACGCATGATTGAGATTGCAGTGGACATGGGGGTCCAGGTCATCAACACAGAGCTGTCCGGAGACCCGAACCAGCAGGAAATCTGCAATGGCATGTGGTTTAAATCCATGGAGGAACTGCTTCCTATTATAGAGAAGGAAGGCATCCGTGTGGAAATCCAGTCCCATCCCTATGATTTCTGCGAGCTGAACAATGAGACCTGTGACCTGGTAAAATCCTTCCGTTCCAAAAATCTGGGATATGTATATTCTTCCCCTCACGGCTTCTTCTATGACGAGGGCAAAGGGGATGTGCGTTCCATGCTGAGATATGCGGGAGATGAACTGACCCATGTACTGTTTGCAGATACCTTTAATCAGACACTGGACTGCCGTTACATCGCCAATCCGCCGTGGCTGAACGGCCGGGGAAAAGCAGATGTGACCATTCATCAGCACCTGGCAATGGGGGAAGGAGATGTGGATTTTGACGGCATCTTTGAAACTCTGCGTGATATGGATTTTGCAAATAAACAACTGAAAGAAAATGCCCCGAAAGTGGGCGGTGACAATATCGCCTGCGTCTCCATGTTCGGTTTTCCTGAGAAAATGGATAAACAGGCACCGGAGGCAAGAGAGAGGATCGAGAGAGAACTTCTGGGAAAATAATATATAATTAACGACTGACAGCAAACCGGCTTTTTCATATGGCAGTATACCATGTGGAAGGGCCGGTTTTTCATTGGGCAGTGCTGGTAAAATGGTTCTATATGCTGTCCTTCAAAATGTGAAAATAATGTGAATTCTAAAGCGTGTGCTTGACAATATGATGTATAAGTGTTATATTACAACTAGAACAAAGGAAAAGAAAATTTATTGATATTGTTCACATGTCATTGTCCCGCGAGGTGCTTTCAGGCCGAAGGCATGAAAATCCCGAGGCAGCCGGCGCGATATGGAGCAGAATGCTCCATATCTGTGCATCGCGAAGCGTGTTGCTGGGCACGCAGTGAACAGTAACAATTTATTTCCTGGTTCATAACAACAGGGATTCTCTGAAGAAGTAAAAAAATAATTTGTCATAGAAAGAAAGGAGAAATGACTTATGTTGATGCCCAGTATTTTTGGAGAAAATTTATTTGATGACTGGATGGATTTCCCGTTCGGAAGGGGTCTTTTTGGAAAGAACAATTCTCTTTTTGAAAATGGCGGCAGTTATGGCATGAGCACAGATGTGCGGGAAACAGAAAATGGCTATGAGGTGGACATGGAACTTCCCGGATTCAGGAAAGAGGATATAAATGCCCAGTTAAAGAATGGTTACCTGACCATCCGGGCCGCGAGAACTTCAGACAAGGAAGAGAAAGATGAAAATGGCAGATATATCCGTCGTGAGCGGTATTCAGGAAGTATGAGCAGAAGCTTCTATGTGGGTGAGGATGTGACAGAGCAGGATATTCATGCAAAATTCGAGGATGGAATTTTGAAACTGGCTATTCCGAAAAAGGATGCCAAAGCTGTGGAACAGCAGGAATATATTGCTATTGAAGGCTGAAACTATTTGAATCCGCTGCGCCGAAAAGTGCGCAGCGGATTTTATGTTCCGTCCTGACAGTTATACGTTCCATCTGGAATCATGCGTGTCTTCGGAGAAATCTACGTTCCTATGGCTTTGGCGGGTGATAATATGACAGACAGAGTTTCGCATCATATTTTTTGATTTTGTGGAATTTAATGATAGAAATATTCAGACAGGCGGATGGTTCGCATCCGCCTTATATGATTTGAAAATAACAGAGCCCCAAAGGGCAGAAAATTGCATGGAGAGACGGTGAATATAAGATTATAATCCGTATTCCTGATACAGAGATTCCAGCAGATGTACGTCAGAAGCGGCTTTTACGATTTGATCGTTCTTTCCATCATCTGCCAGAAGGAGAATTAACCGGCTGTAACGGCTTTGTTCTTTGCTCTTTCCTTCAGCAAGGCCCTCAGCAAGGCCTTTGGCAAGGCTTTCAGCAGCAGCTTCTTTCTCGGCACTTTTGATCAGCTCATCTAACAACATATACTTTACCCCCATTTCCCGATTCTTTTTCAATTCTTTGATCTTATTATGGATTTTATGAACAGTTTCACTTTGAGTCTTCGCTGCACATTGATCTGTGCTGTTCTCTACATACTCCAGAAATGCAGCCAATTCTTCTGAGATATCTTCAGGATTGTTCCCTTTTGTGCTGAAAAAGATTTTCTGTGTCTCGTCTCCAAGTGCCATATCTGTTTCCAGACAGCGGTTTTCAAAGGTATACCTGTACAGACCCTTGCCAAAAGGGTCAAACGTGCAGATGAAAATAATGTAATTAGGCTTCAGATCGTTGTAAGTTTCCCCGGGTTTCAGGGAGGTTACATCCAATTCACTCTGATAGTATCTTGACCTTTTTGGTAAATTGTTCTCATTTTTATTCTGCATTTCCAGGTTATACCCCACCTTTATCTTGTCGCTGGCATAGATATCCAGCCGGACGCTTTTGAAATCAGAGGTGAGCAGAATGCTGTGTTCCGCATGTACGGTTATATTGTTAATCGGATATCCTAAAAACAATTCCAATATCAGCCGGCATGTCTCCGGATCTTCCAGTGCAGCAGAAAACAAAAATGCATCCTGTAAATTTAACTGTTCAAATTTCTTCCTTGCCATATGGTATCCTCCCGGAAAATATGACACGAAGGCAATCTGTCTGTGTGTATATTATAACGGATATAAAGCAAATTTACAATTACTTAAAGCGTTAAAATTATATAATTTTGCAAAATATAAATATATAAAATATAAAATTAAAATAAAAATAACGGTTCAGCAGGTCTGCGCCTTTTCTGTTCGGCCCATCCGTTCCCGATATTTTTAAAATGATTTGTTTTTTTCTGTCTTTCAATCGTTATATACTATAGATACCATACAGCAGAAAGGAAAATCCCATGTCCGAAAAGAAAATTCTGAAGAACATCCGAAGCGGCCGGCAGGATTCCTTGGAAATCCTCATAAAAGAATATTACCGGGATATCTATGCGTACTGTTACTGCCGCGTGGAGGACAGGCAGACGGCTCAGGACTTGACCCAGGATGTCTTTCTGCGGTTTCTGCAGAATCTGGACAGCTATGAGCATACCGGGAAGCTGAAAAATTATCTCTATGTGACAGCCGGCAATCTGATAAAAGACCATTACAAAAAGAGAAAGGAAGTCCTTTTGGAGGAGGAAGATATGCAGCAGACTGCAGACGGTTTTTCTTCCGGAACTGAGAATATCAGTGACAGGCTTACGCTGCAGGAAATCATCCGCGGACTTCCGGAACCGGAGAAAGAGCTGATACTTCTTCGCTATTATCAGAATCTGCGGCTGTCTGAAATCGCCGGGATTGTCTCTATGCCTGTATCCACAGTCCGTTACAGGCTGAAGCTGGCAGAAAAATATATTAAAACCAGGTGGGAGGAGTGATGACATGAAGGACAGAAAACTGAGTAAGAAAATCAGGGAGATACCCATACCGGACTATGAGGAGGATGCCTTTTTGCGGACGCTCTCGGCTGCCAAAGAAGCAGACCTTCACCCGGAGAGGAAGCGCGTGACAAAAGCGGAATTTTTTGCAGGACAGGTTCACTTTATCAGTAAAAGAGTCTGGGCACTGAAACTGCTTCTCACAGGGCTTCTGCTTCTGGGAATCCTGGAGACAGAACTGCGGTTTGACAGCAGTGCCTGGCCGCTCATATCCGTGACAGCCCCCATATTATGTCTGGTAAATGTCAATGAACTGTGCCATATCTGCAGGCCCGGCATGCGGGAAATCCTGCAGACAGCCAGATATTCTTTGAGGGAACAGCTCCTGGTGCGCCTGCTGCTCTTCGGCGGTCTGGACGGGGCAGTGTGCCTGGCAGGCGCCTTTCTCGCAAGCGGTGTAACAGCGGGACTTTTTTGGCAGGCCATTTTATATTTTGCGGCGCCTTTCAGTGTTATGTGCGCAGGATGCATGGCAGTGCTGGGACGGTGCAGGGATGAAAATGCGCTTTGGTACTGCACGGCATGGGGAGGCTTCCTGGTTGTTGTAATAAATATGCTGCGGTCAACTTCCATTCCGGTCTATGAGACAGACCGGGTTTTTGCCTGGGGTATCACAGCAGCTCTGGGTATGGCGGTCACAATACGGGAAATCAACAGGCTTTTGAAATATATGGGAGGAAATTATCATGAAATTAACTATGGAACGGCTGACAAAACAGTTTAAAAATAAAATCGCAGTGGACAGGGTGAATATGGAGCTGGAGGAAGGCATATACGGCTTTCTGGGAGCCAACGGTGCGGGTAAGACAACACTTATGCAGATGCTGTGCGGCATTGTGACACCTACATCCGGGGAAGTCAGGCTGGATGGGCGCAATAATATAGAGATGGGGGAGGACTACCGGGATTTACTGGGGTACCTTCCCCAGGAATTTGGTTATTCCCCCAGTTTTACGGCCCGGGATTTTATGCTCTATATTGCAGCAGTGAAGGGACTTTTGCCGTCCTATGCAAAGAAAAGGACAAAAGAACTTCTGGAGCTGACCCATCTTTCCGGGGATGCGGACAGGAAAATCCGTACATTTTCCGGCGGTATGAAGCAGAGGCTTGGTATTGCGCAGGCCCTTCTCAATGATCCCAGGATACTGATCCTGGATGAGCCCACCGCGGGACTGGACCCTAAGGAAAGGGCATATTTCAGGAATATGATCTCCGGTCTTTCAAAGGACCGGATCGTTATTCTGTCTACGCATATCGTTTCGGACGTGGAATATATAGCGGATAAGATCCTGATTATGAAAAAAGGCAGATTTATCATGAACGGTACCGTGACGGAACTGACGGAGACCATCAGCGGAGAGGTATGGGAGTGCGAGACCACAGAGAGGGAACTGGAAAATCTGGACCCCAGTATCTGTGTGGTAAATTCTCATCACCAGGGGAAACAGATCCGCCTGCGCGCTGTCAGTCCGACAAAGCCAATGGAAGCAGCAGTGAGGGCAGAACCGAATCTGGAGGATCTGTACCTGAGTGTATTTTACGATGAGGTGGATGAGAGGAGGAGATGGTAGATGAAACGTCTGGTGAGATATGAATGGAAAAAAATATGGGGAAGCAGACTGAACCAGCTTACCGTACTGGGCTGCTGCCTGTTCCTGCTGTTTTGCGTCTATTCTGTTATTGTGCAGACCTATGCAGTAGATGAAAAGGGAAACAGTGTTTCCGGAATGGAGGCAGTGAAGACCCTGAAAGAGCTGCCCACCGTGCAGGTTACCCAGGAAAATGTGGAGCAGTTTATGCAGAAGTATCTGGACTGCACGGAGGATCCCCAGACGAATTCCCGTAAGGAGGAGACCGATTTTCTGAATGAGGAGCTGTACGGGACACTTTACAGAAGAAACCGGGATTTTTTTTCTCTTCTGATGACAAATTATCAGGGCAGCAGCAGAGAATTGAACATGAAAGAAGTATTTCAGAGGAACATGGGAAAAGACTTCTACAAGAGCCGGAGTGAGCAGCTTGCCATAGAACTGGATGGCTTTGTAAAGACGGGCATGATAAAGGAAAACCAGAAAGATTACTGGCTGGAAAAGGATGCGGAGGTCAAAGATTTAAAGCTGGGTAACTTTCAATTCTGGAAAAGCATGATAAATTCCGCCGGCTGGATCATACTGATCATGCCGCTTATCTGTGTTGGAATCGCCCCGCTTTTTGCAGGGGAATACCAGACCGGCGCGGATTCCCTGCTGCTTACCATGCGCTATGGGAAAAACAGGCTGGTAAGGGCAAAAATACTCTCCGCAGTTCTCTATGCAACGGCAGTATACTGGGGAATCGTACTGGCTTATGCAGGCATTTACCTGATGATATTCGGCCCTCAGGGAGGAAACTTGCCCATACAGGCGTATGACACTGCAAATCCAATCAGCTATTCCCTGACCATGTGGCAGGCTGTACTGCTGGTTGTGCTGCTGGGCTATGGGGCCGTGCTGTGCATGACTGCTGTTACTCTGCTGCTCTCTGCTGTTTTTAAGAACAGCTATGGTGTCATTATCACTGATTTTCTGCTGGTCCTGATACCAAGCTTTCTCTATGAAAGCTCAGGGGGATACCTCTGGAAGCATGTTCTGGCACTGCTGCCGTCTAAAATAACAGAATTTCGTTTTACAGATTATCTGGCATATAACGTACCCGGAAGGGTGATCGGTCTGCCGGCCATGCTGTTTGTGGTGGATGTGCTCTGTATTGCAGGATTTATCCTTGCATCGGGATATGCTTTTAAGCGCCATCAGGTGAATAAATAGAAAAACCCCGGATTTTTTTTGTGTATTTATAGAAAATTTAAAATTACATTCTATCCTGAATATAAGAAAAAGCCTGAAAACAAACAGATATCTGCAGGCGATTTTTCAATAGAAAGGATGGAAGCACATGAAAGAATATATTTTGAGAACAGAGAATCTGAGTAAATCATTCAAGGGGCACAAGGCGGTGAACAAAGTTTCCCTTTCCATAGAGGAGGGATGCATCTACGGCCTTCTCGGTCCAAACGGCGCAGGAAAATCCACGATGCTGAAAATGATCACAGGAATGCTGAGACCAACAGGAGGAAAAATTTATTTTGGGGATCATGAGTGGTGCAGAAAAGATTTAAACCAGATTGGCGCATTGATCGAAAATCCTCCTATTTATGAAAATCTCACAGCAGAGGAAAACCTGAGGGTACATACTCTGCAGCTGGGACTTCCGGACGAGAGGATCCGTCAGGTCCTGGATACGGTGGATTTGAAAAATACGGGAAAAAAGAAAGCCGGACAGTTTTCCTATGGAATGAAACAGCGTCTGGGGATTGCCGCAGCGCTCCTTGGAAATCCCAGGCTTCTGATCCTGGATGAACCCACCAACGGACTGGACCCCATCGGAATCCAGGAACTCAGAAACCTGATCCGGTGGTTTCCCGAGCAGGGGATAACGGTGATCCTCTCCAGCCATATCCTGAGTGAAGTGCAGCAGACTGCAGACCGCATCGGTATCATAGCAGGCGGCGTGCTGGGATATGAGGGGGATGTCGCCCGGGAAGAAGATCTGGAAGAGCTGTTTATGGATGTGGTGAGAAGGAACGGGAGGGATTGAGATGAAGCGGATGATTCAGGCAGAATTACTGAAAATGCGGCACTCCACAATGGGAAAAATGATCTGGCTGGTGCCGGTGGCTGCGGTAGTGCTGGGATACCTCATAAGCCAGGTGGGGCTTTATGCACAGCAGTTTACCTATAACATATGGTATGGGACATTTTATCCCTGTCTGGTGCCTCTTATATGTGCCATGAACATGCGCTGTGAAATCAGGCTCCACTACCAGACCATGCTGGCCTCCCCGGTGTTCGGTGCCGGGCAGTGGGCAGCGAAATGTGCGGCAGTGGCCCTGCGGCTGCTGTTTTCCCAGGTGATTTTCTGGGCACTGATGAGCTTGCTGGGAATAGTTTTTATTTCCTCTGTTCCGGCTGTCGCAGGCGGAGCGGGGATGCTGGTTGTGTGGGCGGTAAGTTTATGGCAGATTCCCCTTTATCTGATGTTGTCCGCTAAGCTGGGGATGATTCCCACTGTCATGCTGGGGCTTCTGGCTGCTTTTTTCAGCTTTTCCGTGGTGGAAAAAGGTTCCTTCTTCCTTTTTCCCTTCTCCATTGCAGACCGGCTGATGTGCCCGATACTGCAAATCCGTCCGAACGGGCTTCTGCTGGAACAGGGGGACACTCTTTTGAGTGCGTCTGTGTTCATTCCGGGGATGGGTATGGTAATCATTTTGCTGGCAGCAGCCGCATTTGGGAGCATAAAATGGTGGATGAGACGGGAGGCAGTGTGAAATGACAGAATTTTACAGGTTTATAAAAAGTAAGGGATACAGAATGCGGCACTCGCTCTTTTTCCCTGTCCATATCCTGATTCCGCTGGCGGGAATCTTTTTATATCTGGCATATATGGGGCTTCGGCAGGCAGGCGTCTGGGAGCATTTGACAACGTATGTGACACTTCTGGCAATGGCTTACCCTGCTATAGCCGGAATCGTAACGGCAATGCTCACGGACCGGGAGGCAAAAGCGGGAAAAATGCAGAACCTGCTGGCAGTACCCGGCCGCACAAAAGCCCTGGCGGCGGAACTGATGCTTTTATATCTGCCGGGTCTTCTTGCTGTGGGGATTGCGATGTTTGGTTTTGGAGCTGCACTTGTTTTAAAAGGGGAAAAAGGAGTGGGGTTAGGAGTTCTTTTCCTTTTGGTTTTGGTACTCTGGGCATCCAATCTGCCGGTCTATGTCATGCATCTGTTCTTAGGTCTTCGGTTTGGTGAAGGGGTGACGATTGGTGTAGGCGCAGCAGAATCTGTCATTTCCGCAGTGATGCTCACCGGCCTTGGAGACGGTGTCTGGTATGTGTGGTGGCCTTCTTACGGAATGCGGTTTTCCACCCTGCTGCTTGCCCTGAGACAAGGGGCTGACCGGAGATTATGGGGCCAGATGCGCCTTGGGGGGATTTGCTATCTGACGGTATCTGTGTTATTCTTGGTCATATCATTTGTTTGGTTTCAGAGATTTGAAGGACGCAGGGAGGAGGCGTAAATATGGCATCCATTTTGGCTGTGGATGATGATATTCTGCTGCTTCAATTGATTCGGAAGATACTGGAGAGGGACGGACACCGTGTTACGGCTGTGAACGACCCTCTTGAGGTCAGAAAGCTTTCATTATCAGATTATTCTTTAATACTTCTGGACGTTATGATGCCCGGCATAGACGGCTTTTCGCTGTGCAGGGAAATCCGGGATCTGGCGGACTGCCCTATTGTTTTTCTGACTGCCAAAAGCGGGGAGGCGGATGTTCTTCTGGGGCTGGGCCTGGGCGGGGATGACTATCTGAAAAAACCTTTCGGGGCAGAGGAGATCCGCGCCAGGGTGAACGCGCACCTGAGAAGAGAGCAGAGAGAAAAAAAGAATGCTGTGGAAGTGTCCGGGTTCCGTTTTTATCTGGGAGCGAAACAGATGGAAAAGGATGGGCAGGTGCTGCCCCTTACAAAAGGGGAATATGCGATCTGCGAATACCTGGCACTGCATCACGGACAGACCTTGTCAAAGGAACAGATATATGAGGGTGTGTTTGGATACGACGCGGAGGGTGACAGCTCAGTGATCGCCATGCATGTGAAAAATATCAGGCAGAAGGCAGAAGATTTCGGGAAAATTCCCATACAGACCGTATGGGGGATTGGATACACATGGAAAGAGAAAGAAGTTTAAAAGGGCTTTTTATCAAATATCTTATAAGCTGGCTGGCAGGCTCCGTTCTTCTGGCTGTCATTGGGTTTGTGATGATGTCACTGGCTATGCAGAGAGGTCTTATTTACCCGGCAAATCATGGGGATACGGAGTATGAGCAGGAGAAGGAAAATCTGAAAAACGCGGAGGAAATCCGGGCAGAGGATATTCCGCCGCTTATGGCGTATGCCCTTTTTACGGAAAATGGACAGTGGAAAGAGGGGACCATACCCCAAAAAGATGCTGAGAAAGCCTGGGAGGTAAGTCACAGGGGATACACAGGATTGGGCCGTGATTTTTATCGTGTGGTAGAGCGTGACGGCGAAGTCCTGGTGCTGCGCTATACTATGAAGGCCCAGTTTACGAATCCGAAACTGCGGAAATATCTGCCCGCAGCGGAGGAGATGATATATGGGATCATATTATTGGAAATTCTGGCGTATCTGATGTTCATGGCAGTGCGTTTCGGAAAAATGCTTGAAAATAAGATGAACGGAATCCAATACGCCATAGAAAAAATAGAGCAGGAAGATCTGGAATTTCAGGTACCAGACTGCGGAGTCCGGGAGATTGACCGTATTGGAGAGGCTCTGGATCGAATGAAAGATGCCCTGAAAAAGTCACTGAAAAGCCAGTGGAAAATGGAGAAGGCAAGACAGGAGCGGATATCAGCCCTTGCCCATGACTTGAAAACCCCCATCACGATCGTGAGAGGATATAACGAACTGCTTCTGGAGGGGAATCTCCAGGGGGATGACCGCACCTGTGTGGAGGCCATTGAGGTCAGCGTCCGCCAGATGCAGGATTATGTGGAGCAGCTTTTGGATATGACCAGGGGCGGAGATATGGTGATGCCCCAAAAAACGGCCGTCCGGGCCGATACCTTCCTGGAAGATATCAGGAAAAAGGCACAGGGTCTGACATCAGAAAAACAGGCAGTTCTTATATGGGAGGCGGCAGTGCCGGAGGGAACCATTCAGGCAGACAGGCAGCGGCTTGAGCGGGCACTGTTGAATATTCTCGCTAACAGCGCCGAATATGCCGGATGCGGAGGCAGGGTTTCCCTGCGTGCAGAGGTTTGTGAGGAGGGATTGCGTATTACAGTGGAGGACAGCGGGCCGGGCTTTACAAAGGAAGCACTGCAGAAAGGGAAAGAAGAATTCTATACCGGCAGCAGCGCCAGAAGCGGGGGAAAGCATTCGGGACTGGGGCTGTTCATTGCAGACAGGATTATAGGAGAGCATGGGGGAAGACTGGAGCTGGGAAATTCGGAAGCGCTTGGGGGAGGGTGTGTAAGTGTTTGGCTCAGGCGGCGTAACAAGCCGTATGGCAGGAAGCCATCTTCACTTTAAATGAATGTAAGAACAGCGAGGAATACAGAAAATGCCTTCAGAAAATGTTTACGGAGGTAAAAGCTGAGAATATTCGAAATGTGGCAGTGGACCTGGTATTTGACGAAGATAAACTGGTGACCCCGGATATCCTGTGCGACGCTGACAAGGCATTGGAAATTCTCTATCGGGAAATAGGAGCGCCTTTCTGAAGATGACGGGCAGCGTATCGAACAATGCAGAATATGGAGTAAAACATGAAAAATATAAGGAGTTATGAAGATTTTACGGAGGTTCTGCTGGAAGCCGGATTTTCCATGGGCGGCGGCAGTTGGGAGGGGATTTATTCCATTATAAACTGGGAGTGGGATAAGGAACCGCCCTATGAGACGCCGGTCAGATGGCACACAGGAGACCGGGAGACAGACCCATGGGAATGGCGCATGCGGGTCCTGGATGAGAGAAATGACATTGCCTATGCAAAGTGTTTTTTCAAAAAAAGCGGATATATCACAAGACAATGGTATCCCTGTTTTTTCGCCTGCCGCAGAGGAGGCATGGATTTTATGGATATGTATCTGGAAGGCAGGATCAGCAATGAGGCAAAGCGCATCTATACCTGCATAGAAGAAGGAGGTGTGATGCCGCTGCATGAACTGAAGAAGTCAGCCGGGTTTGGAAAAGAAGACAAATCACGGTTTGACCGGGCGCTGGTGGAGCTTCAGATGAATTTCTTCCTGACAATCTGCGGGAAAAGACACAAGCTCAGCGCGGAGGGAAAGCCTTACGGCTGGGATTCCACTGCCTTTTGCAGAACGGAGGATTTCTGGGACAGCGAGGTTCTGAAAAGGGCGGCATCCGTTGATGTTAAGGAAGCGGAGGAGAGAATCCGGGAACAGGTTCTGAAACTGAACCCTCTCGCTGCGGATAAAAACATACATAAATTTATTTACGGCAGGGCAGGGAGAGTGCGCTAAGAAAGAGTCGAAAGGAGATATATAAAAGGACGGACAGGCATATCCGTATATGCCGCCCATCTTTCTTTTTCCCCGGCCATTGCCGTCAGGGTGATAATTATATAGCATTTTCCCCATAGCAGTGATAAAATGATAGTATATTAAAACTATGAATATTACGAAAGAATCATTGAGGATTGGTAATGCTGGAAGATTGTAAATATAGAGAACTCCTGGAGGAGAACAGAAAATTAAGGGAAAGTGTCATCCTTCTCAGAGAATATGACCCTGTCACAAATCTGTACAACAGGGAAGCTTTCTGCGCGTCAGCCGAAAGGACCATACGGCAGACTCCTCAGACACGTTTTGAGATCATCTGTATAGACATTGAGCGGAGATTCAGATGTCTGCAGGATATGCCTATTATGACGACAAGACAGATACCTCCCTGGAAGACACTTATAAAAGGGCGGACGCGCAGATGTATGTACAGAAAAAGGAAAAGCACGGGGAGGCAAAGCGGCAGATATGACAAAGATTTTGATTGTGGAGGATGACCGGGAGCTGCAGGAGGGGCTGGCATTTGCCCTGGAAGGAGATGGCTTCAGCACCAAGGCGGTTTCTTATAAAGCGGAGGCAGTGAGGGACGCAGCTCTGGATACCTATCATCTCATGATTTTGGACTGTAATCTTCCTGACGGCACAGGGTATGATGTGTGCAGGGAAGTGAGGAAATTTTCCGACATGCCTATTCTTATGCTGACAGCCCGGGATACAGAGCTGGACGAAGTAAAGGCCCTGCAGATGGGAGTGGATGATTATATGTCAAAGCCTTTTTCCCTGGCGGTTCTGAAAGCCAGAATCGGAAATCTGCTGCGGAGGGGAAAAGCGCAGGATATCCTTTGTTCCAATGGAATAACCCTGGACAGGACAGCCTGCAGGGCATACAGGAGGGAGAAAGAGATTCCATGCAGCTCCGTGGAATTCCGCCTGCTGCAGTATTTTCTGGAAAACAGGGGGCAGGTTCTGTCAAAAGAGCAGATTCTGGAACGGCTGTGGGATAATCAGGGGAAATTCGTGGATGGCAATACGGTGTCTGTGAATATCCGCAGACTCCGCATGAAAATTGAGGATGACCCTTCCAGCCCGCGCTTGATCAGGACAGTACACGGTCTGGGATATATCTGGAGGGAGGAGCCATGACGGGAATACTTGTGATACTCTGCCTGGCGATGGGAGTCTGGGCTGTTATTTACAGAATAAAGTACAAAAATCTGTATCAGACCATGGATACCATGCTGGAGGAAGTGCTGAATGAAAGGAAGATCACACAATCTGATCTGAGGGAAGGTGAAATGTCTGCACTGGCAGGCAAGATGATACGGCTTCAGGAAAAGCTGGACCTGGAGATCAGTCATGCCCAAAGGGAGAAAGAGCAGGTGAAAAGCCTGATCTCCAATATGTCCCACCAATTGAAAACACCCCTTGCCAATGTGGTCATGTACGAAGAGCTTCTGGAAGCAGGGGTTGAGGAGATGGAAACACAAAAAGAATTCCAAAGGCGGCTGAAGGAACAGACAGGGAAACTTGACTGGATTCTTCAGTCCCTTTTTAAAATGGTTAAGCTGGAACAGGGAGTACTCTTTTTTGATGCGGAGAATCTGGGCATCAAGGATACCATCCGAAATGCGGTCTCCGGCGTATATGAGAAGGCTGAGAAAAAGGGGATGGAGATTTGTACGGAATCCTTTGAGGACAGATACCTCTATCACAACCGCCCCTGGACAGCGGAGGCCATTGAGAATATCCTGGAAAATGCAGTGAAATATTCGCCTGAGAACAGTAAGATAAGAATTACCCTGGAAGGATTTGAAATGTATACAAGGATAGGGATACAGGACCAGGGGATGGGAATACCGAAAAAGGAGCAGAGCAGGATTTTCCACCGTTTTTACAGGGGGAAGAATGCGGAAAACTTTGAAGGATCCGGTATTGGGCTGTATCTGACACGCCTGATCCTGGAGATGGAGAAGGGATACATCACTGTGGAATCAGCGCCGGGAAAGGGAAGCACATTTTTCCTTTACTTACAGAACTGTAAGAACTGAATGTCTTTTTGTAGCATTTCCGTAAGAGGCGGGAGTTATGATAATGCCAATAAGACATAGCAGGGAGGACAGAGACGATGAAGATATTGGAACTAAAGCATGTATCCAAAGTTTACGGCGCAGGGGAAAATGCAGTGGAGGCACTGAGAGATGTCAGCCTGACAGTGGAAGCGGGAGAATTTACTGCCCTTGTGGGAACCTCAGGGTCGGGGAAAACCACGCTTCTGAACATGATAGGAGGCCTTGATGTTCCTACAGAAGGGGAGGTCATCATCAGAAACCACAACATTGCCAGTCTGAAACGCAGAGAGCTGACTATTTTCAGACGGCGCAATCTGGGATTTGTATTCCAGAACTACAGCCTGATGCCCGTACTTAATGTATATGACAATGTGGCGCTTCCGGTGAGCTTTGAAAAGGGGAAACATATAGACCATGACTATATCAAAAGACTGCTTCAGGATCTGGGGCTGTGGGATAAGCGGAGAAAATACCCGGAAGAACTCTCCGGGGGCCAGCAGCAGAGAACGGCCATAGCAAGGGCGCTGGCAAACAAACCGGCTGTGATCCTGGCGGATGAACCCACAGGCAACCTGGATTCCAGAACAACAGCAGACGTCATGGGAGTCCTGCGGGAAAGCAGCCGGAAATATAACCAGACCATATTGATGGTCACGCACAACGAAATTCTGGCCCAGTCCTGCCAGCGCCTCATACATATGGAGGACGGACAGATCGTGGGAGAGGAATCTGAGGAGCCATTGGCAGACAGAAGGGATGGTGAGACAGTATGAGGAATATTATCAGGCTGTCCCTGCATTATATCCGTCATTATAAAAAGCAGGCCGTGACTATTTTATTCAGCATCATACTGTCCATGGCGCTTGTTACTGGCATCAGCTCTTTATTGTACAGCAAAGAGCAGAGCAGCCTGGAAAAGGCCAGGGAACAGTATGGGAGCTGGCATTTCCTTCTGCCCATGACCCCGGAATCCGAACCGCTTGCCCAAAATCCCCGCGGCAGGGGATATGAGGTGGAGAAAAGCGGCATGGCAGTGGTCAAGGATATGATTTCTGACCCTTATGCCATCCGGTTTGTTTACGCGGACACAGGGTATCTGGAACTCCGAAATCGGACCGTGGAGGAGGGGAGTTATCCGGAATCTTCTGATGAGATTGCCATGAGCCGGTATGCGCTCAATAATATAAGGGCAGAAGTGCGTATAGGGGAATCGATCCATCTGGGAGGAAGAGAATATACACTGAGCGGCATTTTGTCAGAGCAGTGGGCATCAGAACAGGATGGAAGCGCCATAGAGGCTTTCGTGTGTAAAGATTTTCCGTCTGAATCACCAGAGGAATATTTGTATTTGGAATTTGATGAAAACAGGGATGTGATCTCACAGATGAAAGCATGTATGAAAGCGTATCATCTGAAAGAGGCACAGATTAAAAACAACAGTGAGGTGGTTCGATATCTCACGAATGGCGATATCAGGGTGATACCACACATTATCAGAACAGGTCTTCTGCTCCCGGAAGGGAAATTCACTTATATTCTGGCAAATTTATATCAGGAGTTTCATTTAGAGATTCACGGGACTATCTTCATTCTGGGTATATTCAGTATTTTCATTATCTACAGTATTTTTAATGTGTCTGTGACAAAGCGGATCTCCCAGTACGGGATATTAAGGACACTGGGAATTGGAGACGGGGGTGTTGCAGGCCTTGTGGTCACAGAACTCTGGAGTTTATTTTTCATTGGATATCCTCTGGGATGTCTGCTGGGAAATGGAGCGGCGTGGTTTCTATACGGAAAATACGGGCAGCTGTTCACAGAAGTGGATGCCGCTGTGGGCGGCTTTGTGATCCACTGGAAGGCAATTGCGAATATAGCGGTTTATGTGCTGGTTATGATGGTGTTTTCTGCTTTTCTGATACTACGGCGGATCAGGAAACTGACCATTATCCAGATGATGAAAAAAGAGAGCAGGAAAAGGAAAAAGCGTTCTGTGATCTACAGTCTGCACACATCCGGCCTTACAGGAGTTCTGACTAAGAAGTTTATGTTTTCCAGAAAAGGGACGTTTGCCGGGATACTGGTCTCACTTTCCCTTGGGGGGATCATCTTCCTTGGGACAACATATGTTGTGCGGAATACGAGAATAAATAATGAACTGACTATGAAATCAGATGACGGCCTGGCATCAGATTACCGGATTTATGAGGAATCGTCCAGACTTGATGATGTGATTCCTGAATCCGCGGCCGCTTTAATAAAAGAAATAGGCGGGCTGTCAAATGTCTATCCGGTCAGCTACATGCTGGGGGAAATTCCGCTTAAGGAAGACCAGCTTAAATGGAAAACCTTTTATGCGGAACTGGGCTATGAAGACGAGAGCCACAGACCTGACCCTGTTCTCATAGAGCGTTATAACGGGGAGGCAGTGCAGGAGGCAGATGGCAGTTACAAAATAAAAACCAATGTTTACGGCTATGACGATGGGATGCTCTCAGGGCTGAACGAGTACATACTGGACGGCACCATTTCGCCAAAAGAGATGAAAGAGAAAAATACCGTGGCCGTGCAGATGATCATGGACGGACAGGGAAACTACAATGGGATGGATCTCCATGTGGGCGGCACAGTCCGGGTGAAGGTGCCTGTCTCCCAGGATGTTCCGGATGAGGTGCTGAGATTTCAGGAGAGCGGGGAATGGTATCAGGAGAAGGAATTTACGATTTCTGCGCTGGTCAGCCGTTCCATGGGAAAAAACCAATATTTCATCGGTGACAGTAATGAGACAAATCTGGGAATCATCATGAGTAATGAGCAGATGCAGCAAAATTTTGGCGTACAGGGTTATACCAGTATCAGTGCGGATAAGAAAGAAGGGGCAGACGGGGAAGCGGTAAAAAAAGAGATTCTCCGATGTACATCAGGCATACCCAGATGCCTTCTGCAGGATTATACCACGGCCATTGACAGACAGAATCGATTCCTGGAGCAGAAAATGGTTTTCTTTTACGGCATTGCAGTCATACTTCTTCTTATCAGCTTGTTTCACATCATGAACAGCATCAGCTATCTGGTTATATCACGAAGACGTGAATTTGGCATACTGAGAGCTATGGGGATAACGGACAGCGGATTTATGAAAATGATGGTCAGGGAAGGGGTCCGCTACGGCGTCTGTGCCAATTTTTTTATGCTTCTTATGTATGTGGCTGTGAGAAAAATACTGCTGTATTTTATGGTCCATATCAATCTGTTTCTCAGTCCGCACGAAGAGGTTCCGTTTTCTGTTCTGGCAGTTGTCCTGGCGGTCAATTTACTGGTGAGCCTGACAGCGGTGATCCTGCCGGCGAGAACCATCGTGCTGGGAAATGTGATTGAGGAAATCGGGGAACAGTGAGAATCCGGGATTTCTTTTTCATGGATTTTGTGGTATTCTATATACATAGAATATACGGCGGAGGAATTTTATGAGTATCATATTGAAAAAGGAACTGGATCCAATCTATGAAACCCTTGCTTTGCTCAGCGTTGAGAATCCTGATAAATGGCGGGAAGAAGTCATCCGGGAACTTGGAAACTGCGGGCTGGGGGGAGAGATTTTTTATCAGAAACATTTCACGGTCATTGAAAAATATATCAGGACCTTTCTGAAATATAAAGTGAAGACACCGCAGGAAGAATTCTTTTACAAAGATAAATCCGATGACATGTTTTTCTGGATCACTGCTCTTGCTGTGGAAAACCGTGAATATGTGGATCGCCCCGAAATGGCTGATCCTGTAAAGCTGCGCAGAAAAATGGCGTATTATCTTGTGGACACAGAGAAAAACCAGGAAATAAAAACAGAGGAGGATCTGCCTGACATTTCGGAGGACGAGGCACTTCTGGATTTTATGGATACCCTGAACATTAAGAGCGAAGAGATGTGGTATGTGCTGAGCTGGCTGAGAAAACCTGTCTGCCGGCTGCAGCAGCTCAGTGATATGCTGAAATGCAACCTTCCGGCTTTTGAAAAAGCCAGGGAATCCGTGAAAAAACCCCTGGAAAAGCTTTTGCAGAAAAAAGATGACCCGGAAGAGACTAAATATTCAAAAATCGCGGAATCCTGCGGAAAAGACCATCTTGTCTATATGTCTCTGGGGACACCACTGGCACAGATCATTATGGAAGAACGCGGCTATCAGGGAGTTCTCCTGGGATATCTGAACGCGGGAAGGCGCTCAGGAAATGACGCCAGGGAGATTGTCATCCGCCAGGCAAAGTCACTCAGCGATAAGAGCAAGCTGGATATCTTGTGTGACCTGAAGCAGTCAAAAAAATTCAACCTGGAGCTGGCTGAGAGCCTGGGCCTGTCTCCGTCAACGGTTTCACACCATATGAATTCCCTGTTGATATGTGATTTTGTCACAGTGGAAAAGCGGGATGGGAAAGTATATTATTGTTTACAGGAGGAGTCCATACGGGAATTCTTAAAAAAAGTGGAGGAGATGCTTTTATAGCGTCTCCTCCACTTTTTCTATTCCTTCCCCGTAACCATACTGCAGGCTGGTCTGTATTTGATTAGAATAGAATGTATTTGACAAATATAAAATTATATGATATTTTATGTATATGAAATATATTTCAAACACATAAAACGATATTGCTGTAAGATGTAATATCCGGGAGGAACAATATGAAACTGTATAAACCGAAGGACCGTCTGCTTCTCGGCGGAACTATTTTGTTTGGAGGACTGTCCTCACTGCTGGTGGCATTTGCCTCTATTTTGATGCAGCGGGTAATAGACGTGGCTGTTGCCGGGGATGTGAAGGGATTTTACAGGGTACTGGCTGTGATGCTGGTATACCTGGCGGCATTAGGGGGAATCAGTCTGCTGGAAGCTATCATGGGGAAAATTCTTATCAGGAATGTTACCAGGCATCTGCGGGACAGGGTTTTTAAAGGCGTGATGAAGCAGAAACCAGTGCGGTTTTCATCCAGGAATACGGCTGATTATCTGTCTGCCCTTGTAAATGATGTAAAGCTGGTAGAAGAAAACTATCTGTTCCCGTTGCTGCTCTGTTTCCAGATGATTGTACTTTTTCTGGCTACGCTGGGAATCCTGTTTTATCTGAGTCCGCTGGTGACTGTTATTCTGCTGGGATTTCTGGTACTTTTGTTTGCAGTGCCTGCGCTTATGGGGAAAAAACTCCAGGAGCGGCAGGATGCCTATTCAGAGCAGCTTTCTGTGTTCACAGCGGCAGCAAAGGATTTTTTTAACGGCTATGAAGTGATACGGGGATATTCCGCTTTTCGCTGTATTTTTGGCAGATTCCTGAAGGTGAATAAAGAAACCGCAGAGAAAAAGTTTGCGGCAGACAGGCTGATGGCAGTAAACGAGAGTTTTTCAGATATCCTCTCTTCTTTTATCACAATTGTGATTGTTTTTGTGGCGGCCTGGCAGATGATGCGGGGAACGGTGACGATGGGGACACTTCTGGCTTTGATTCAGCTAAGCGGAACCTTTGTCATACCGGTGGTAATGATTTTGCAGAATTTCCCTAAGATACAGGGGATTCGGCCGGTCATGGAACATTTGAGGGAATGGATGGAGTCTGAGGAAGACGAGGCCGGGGAAACGAATGACAGCCCGGCAAATTCCGGTATACCGGGGCAGAAGCGTGGAATATGCTGTTCGGATCTCACATTTGCCTATACGGAAAAGCAGCCTGTGCTGGAGCATGAAAACATTCTGTTTGAAGCAGGTAAGAAATATGCTGTCACAGGCCGGAGCGGATGTGGGAAATCCACGCTGATCAAGCTTCTAACCGGTTATTCCGGAGATTTTGAAGGGCAGATATACATAGACGGAATTTCTGTCAAAGAGATGACGCAGCAGGAGATTAACAGACGTATAGCAGTCATCCATCAGAATGTATTTCTGTTTGACACGGATATCAAGGATAATATCTGTCTGGGAGAGGATTACACGGAGGAGGAGATACAGGCAGCGCTGAAAGAAAGCGGAATATGGGATTATCTCTCAGGCCTGGATAACGGGATCCATACAAAAGTAGGGGAAGACGGTCACCTCCTGTCCGGCGGACAGAGACAGCGGATCGCAGTGGCCCGGGCACTGATCAGAAAAACACCGGTTCTCATATTGGATGAAGGAACATCTGCGATTGACCGGGAAACCGCGTTTGAGATCGAAAAAAATCTGCTGGAAAGAGAGAATCTTACGGTTATTACCATAACGCACCATATGGATGAACGCCTGGCCGGGCAGTACGATGCCATTGTGAGACTGGGGGCTGTATAGGCGGAAGAGAAATGGCGGATACAGGTATCTTGATTGTTAAAGCAAACTGCTGTATTCTGTATTTGATCTATTATCCCTGCGGCCGGTTCGGAACGTGTTTGGCAAAAGGCAGCAGGACAAAGGAAGAAACGGAGAGAAGTTCATGAAGATAAACAGAATCGCCTGCATCCATACAGATTTCCCCACAAAATTCGGCATTCCCCGCCAGAGCGGCCTGGTGAAAGAGCTTGGCGGAACTATTATATTTGAGCCAAAATACAGGAATCCCGACGCATTCCGGGGACTGGAGGAATTTTCCCATATCTGGCTTATTTGGGAGTTTTCCGAATCAGCCAGAGACACCTGGTCACCTATGGTGCGTCCGCCAAGACTGGGAGGCAATACGAGAAAAGGCGTGTTTGCCACGCGTTCCCCCTTCCGTCCGAACCCCATAGGCTTGTCCTGTGTCTGTCTGGAGGAGATTGAAATACATCCGGAATATGGTCCCGTACTCCATGTGACAGGGGCGGATTTAATGGACAAAACCCCCATTCTGGATATCAAGCCGTATATTCCCCACGCTGACAGCCACCCGGAAGCGGAAGGCGGATTTGCCTCCAGGCACAAAGAGGACAGGCTGAAGGTGGAGTTTCCGGAGGAGTTGGAGGAAAAAGTGCCGGAAAGCAAGAGGACAGCCCTGAGAGGCGTTCTGGCAAATGACCCGAGACCTGCATATCAAAATGATCCAAAGCGCGTCTACGGATTCGGGTTTGCGGGTCTGGAGGTCCGATTTACCGTCAGGGACGGGTGTCTCACTGTCTGTGAGGTGGTGCCGGAGATATGACACTTCTGGGTCCGGCGGCACTCTTATTCCCGCACCGGTCACCTATGGGCAGACAGGCCGAGGGAACGTTTGAGCGTGGGAATCGGAAGGCGCATGAGGAATCCAATTCTCCGCAGCAGCCGGAATCCTGTATTCAGAAACAGGACTTACTGCGGCAGACTGGCTGGAGAATGACAGGGAGAGACATTCCCAGCCTTTTTGAACATCTGCCGCGCCTGCATATTTATAAAATACGGATTTTATATTTTTCCAGCCAGTAATTCACCTGCAGCATGTAGGCCAGCATCTGCGGGCCTGCCATGAGCTGGCCATAGAAAGGTTTTCCGTAGTCTGAGGGACTTTCCAGAAAAGCATGAACCTTTTTCGTGTCCAGAATCTGCCGGACGGGGGCATTGGGGTCAGCCAGAACTTCTTTTAAGCGGTCACCCAGGAGCTTTTCGTAAGCCGGGTCATAGGTTTTTGGATACGGGCTCTTTTTTCGCCAGAGAATCTCTCTGGGGAGATGACCTTCCCCGGCGCGGCGGAGCAGGCCTTTGACGATACCGTCCGGGCATTTCATGCTCCAGGGGACATTGAAGACATATTCCACGATCCGATGGTCTGCAAACGGAACCCTGGCTTCCAGGCCGGAGTACATGCTGGTGCGGTCCATACGGTCCAGAAGAGTCACCATGAACCACCGCAGGTTCAGATAGGAGATTTCCCGGCGGCGTTTTTCATGGGCATCTTCACCGGGCAGAACAGGGGTTTCCCGGATGGTCTTTTCATAGGCGGCATGGGCGTATTCCTCCATGCCGAGAGATTCGGCAAAGTCATCGGAAAGCAGAATTTTTCTTGGTTCCATGCTCGTGGACCAGGGGAAATGATCACCTTCAAACGCTTCCTTTTTATGGAACCACGGATATCCTCCGAAAATCTCATCCGCGCATTCACCTGTAAGGGTCACTTTGTTGTGCTCTACTACCTGGGAACAGAAATAGAGCATGGAGGATTCCACATCCGCCATACAGGGCAGATCTCTGGCGTCTACAGCCTTGAACAGACAGTCCACCTGTGCCATATTGTCACATTCCAGAAAACGGTGGTTTGTACCTGCATACTCTGCCATTTTTTCCACCCAGGGGCGGTCCTGGCTGGGCTGGAAGGCGTTGGATCTGAAGTATTTATTGTTGTCTTTGAAATCAAAGGAAAAGGTATTCAGGACTTTCCCCTGTTTTTTTAGTTCCCTGGCGCAGATGGATGTGACCAGGCTGCTGTCCACTCCGCCGGAGAGGAAGGTACTTATGGGGATATCGGAGAGCATCTGCTTTTTCACGGCATCCTCCACAAGCCAGGCTGTCTTTTCCACTGTCTTTTCAAAAGAATCCGTATGGGGGCGGCTTTCCAGTTTCCAGTACGCATGTTCAGAGACGCCGTCTTCGCCCAGGGTCAGGCAGTGCCCGGGAAGAATCTCCTGAATCCCTTTGAAGACGCCCTTTCCATAGCTTTTGGCAGGCCCCAGGGCGAATACCTCGCACAGTCCGTCCCGGTCCAGTTCGGGTGTTACGCCCGGATAAGCGAACAGCCCTTTGAGCTCTGAGGAGAATACAAGTGTTGTGTCAGCCCAGGTATAGAAGAGGGGTTTGACTCCCAGACGGTCCCGGATAAGGCGAAGTTGTTTTTTACCGGAATCCCAGAGGGCTATGGCAAAAATTCCGTTTAGTTTCTTGATATATTCCTCCCCGTGCAGCATAAAACCATGGAGGATCACTTCTGTATCGCTGGTGGTCTGAAAGACAACGCCTTCCTTTTCCAGCTCTTTTTTCAGTTCAGGCATGTTATAGATCTCACCATTGTAGACAATGGCGTATGTCCCGGAGGCGTTTTTTTGTACCATGGGCTGATGGCCTGTGACAAGGTCGATGATCTCCAGTCTTACGTGGGACAGGCCGCAGCCGCTGTCCAGGTAAGTTCCCTGGTCATCAGGCCCCCGGCGTTTCTGCGTTTGGTTCATTTTGTCCAGAATGTGATTCCATTTCCCTTTCACCTCAGAAAAATCTTTTTTCGGATTGCAAAATCCTGCAATTCCACACATGATAATTCCCCTTTCTGCTATTGGCCCGGCAGGACATTTACCGCACGGCCGGTTACTATTCACAGCCGTGCAGAAGAAGCCCCGCCGGATAAATGATCAGGCTGCGATTTGCGGCAGCAGCGGTTATTTACTGTATAACCGGCTGATATTGTTTTCCGTTTAAAGCTGCCTCAATAGAAGGTATGAGAAGTTCTGTGCGGGCAATCATGGAGTTGGGCTTTTTTTCCGGGTTATCCTGGCCAAAGGGAACAAAATAGATATTCTTGGCATTCAAAAGCAGGCCGATATTTTTCATATTCATTCCCAGCGCGTCATTGGTGGAGATGGATATGAGCAGCGGCTTATCGTTTCTGAGATGTGCTTTGGCTGCCATGAGGGCAGGTGTATCTGTGATGCCGTTGGCAAGTTTGGCTATGGTATTGCCTGTGCAGGGCAGGATAACAAGAATATCCAGCAGGCTCTTAGGGCCGATCGGCTCCGCCTGGGGGATGGTGAGCATAGGCTCTTTGTCTGTAATACTGCGGGCTTTTGCCACAAAGTCCTCCGCATTGCCGAAACGGCTGTCAATACTTTTGGCGGCATCGGAAAATATGGTCTGTATTTCGGCGCCTTCGTCCGCCAGCTTCTGTAATTCATTAAACACTTTTTTATATGTGCAGAAGGAGCCGGTCAAGGCCACTCCCACTTTCCTTCCTTTTAACGACATAATTCTTCTCCTTTTATTTATGACGACATATCATTAAATTCCTTTAATATACGAAAAACAGCTTCCGCTATGGCATGGGCGGAGGAACGAGGGGCATATCTCCCCGGAAGTCCCGGGCAGAGATATGCGGATATCCCCAGGTCCCTGGCCGCGGCGAAATCCACGCCGCCGGGAGCAGAAGCAATATCAATAATAAGAGCCTGTTTTTGGAGGCTCTTTAAAAGTGACCTGTCTAGGATCGGCGCGGGAATCGTGTTGAAGATAAAATCAAAACTGTCCGCGTGTTCTTTCAGTGCTTCCGGGGCGATGGCCTTTCCTGTCAGTGTTTCGGCTTCTGCCCGTATACCGGGTCTTCTGGCGCATACAGTTACATGACAGAACATGCCTGTAAGATACGAGGCCAGGGTTTTTCCGCAGGTTCCGTATCCCAATACGAGACAGCGGCTCCCGTGGAGATTGCGGCTGCTTTTCTGAATGGCTTCCGCAATGGCACCCTCAGCGGTTGCGATACTGTTTTTTACTGTGAGAATCTCATCCTTCATCAAATCAGAAACAAAGATTCCTTTTGAAAAAACTTTTTCCTGAAAGTCTCTGGGTATGCATCCTGCAAAAAAGGACTGGCCCTCCCGGAGCATATCCGGCAGAAGGGACAGGGGGATCTCTTTGCTTTTATTTATGGGAATCGGCGCAAGGACAGTCTCCGCGTTTGAAACTGCTTCCGAAAGAGAGGAGGCAGCATAACAGGAAGAGTCCGGAGTATCTGCGCAGAGTGCATATTTACAAACCCTGCAGCCGCATTCCAGGAGATACTCTGCCAGATAGACCTGGCGCATATCTCCGCCGATGACTGCAAAATCAAATTTTAAGTGACTCATTGCCTGGCTCCTGAATGTCTGAACTCTTATTTACTATATGTAAGAGGAAAAAAAGATGTGCCCCGGTATGGAGGCGGACAGAGGGGAACGCCGTTTATGACGGGTTCCGTTCCCCTCTGGCGGAAGTGTGGAACAGCTTTTTATAAGCTCTGGAAAAGGAAGAATAGTTTTTAAAACCGCACTGGTAACAGGCATCTGTGACGGACATACCGTTTTGGATCAGTGCCCTGGCCCGCAGCAGACGTTTGGTGGAGATATAGCTGGCTACACTGTATCCTGTCTCCTGTTTGAACAGGTGCATGAGATAATAGCGGCTCATATAGAATCTGGACGCCAGCAGGTCGATGGAGATGTCCTCAGCCAGATGCTCTCCGATGTAATCCAGCACGGGAAGGATTTTGGAATTACAGCGGCTGTTTTCTATATACGTGCCTGTGTAGGCATCCATGGAGAAGCGGTTTAAAAGGATCAGAAATTCCAGGAAAAGCGCCTTCTGGTACAGGACGGCTGCAAAGGCATCCCCGCCGAAGGATTTCTCCAGCTCCTGCAGAACCTGATACAGCCGGCTTTGGCTGAACAGTTCTACGCGCAGTACATTGGAGCGGCTGGTCTGGGCCTGCACAAAGCACCGGTTCAGGGAATCTGCCCCGTCCCGGCAGGCATCCATAAATGCAGGCGAGATATAGAGGATCATGCGCTCATAGACAGATCTGCTGTTGATGACCGGTTTGTGGATCTCACCGGCATTTACAAGGACAATGTCATAGGGCTTAAGGTCAAAAGACTTACCTTCAATATGGTATGTGACATCACCGCGTATGAAGATCAGTATTTTATAAAAGTCATGATAGTGGTAGGAAAAGCTGTGCTCCTCCTCATCGGTAATGTGAAAAAGGCGGAAATCGTCTTTCAGATAACCGGTTTTGCTGTAAGAATCCAATTCGGGTCCCTCCTGTGGGCTGATTTTTAGGTTCAGCATATTTTGCAATGTTTTTAACACGATGCTTATATTATAACATAAAAGTGTCTGATAAACTAGATACAGACTCTAAGACCGATGCTTAAAATTGTTTTGAGCCGCAGAGGTGTCTGGGACCGCACTGTGGGCTGTGACATAAAATAGGGTATGGCGCGTCAGATTCTGCAGACGCATCGCAGCAGGAAAGGAAAGAGAGCAGTGAAATTTGAAAAATATCATGGAATAGGAAATGACTATCTGGTATATGACTGTCAGAAAAATACGGAGGAGCTGGATGCTGATAAAATCCGTAAAATCTGTGACAGGAATTTCGGGGTTGGTTCAGACGGTATTCTGGCAGGCCCTTATATAGAAGATGGAGAATTTGCCGTCCGTGTGTTCAATCCGGACGGCAGTGAGGCAAAAAGAGCAGGAAACGGTATCCGTATCTTTGCAAAATATCTGAAGGATGCCGGATATACTCTGAGTGAACGGCTGACGATCCGGACAAAAGGCGGGAAAGTGCAGGTGCGTTTTCTCAATGCGGACGGCACGCGGATTCAGGCGGATATGGGAAAGCTGTCCTTTTCCAGCAAAGACGCGGGACTTGCGGGAGAGGCCAGGGAAGCGCTCAGAGAGAAGATGGTATTCGGGCAGAAGGAATATGACTGTTCCTGCGCATCTATGGGCAATACCCACTGTGTGATCCCCATGGCGGAGATATCCAGGGAGAAGGTCTGTAAAATAGGCGCTTTTTCTGAGCGCTCTGCATACTTTGGTGATCGGGTGAATACACAGATCATGAAGGTTTTGGATAAAAATAACATTCAGATCGAGATATTTGAGCGGGGTGTGGGATATACACTGGCTTCCGGCACAAGCAGCTGCGCAGCGGCAGGGGTGGCCTATAAGCTGGGGATGATCGATTCGGATGTGATGGTACACATGCCCGGCGGCAAGCTCTGGATCCAGATCGATGAGGACTGGCATGTGATGATGACCGGCAGTGTACAGAGTGTGTGCCGGGTTGAAATGACCGAGGATTTCCTTCGGTTTGAGCCGTAGGCTCTCAGGTTGAGTAAAAAAACGCAGCAGAAAGGCTTCCGCGCAGCATACAGGCTGAGCGGGAGCCTTTCTGTCTGTTCTGCTGCCGCTGCCTGTAAAACTGCCGGTTTTTTCGCTTTGTTGGGCAGTTTTTGGGGGCTGAGTTTACAACAAATCTGGCATATAATACAAAAACAATGAAGCAAAGTTGCCAAAAATGATTGAAAATGCAAAAAAACGAATCGATTATGAGTAAAATAACCGAATATATGATGGTATAATTGATGAAAACCAAGGGGCAAAAGCCGAGGTGATTAGACCGATTGACAACAGGGATCGGAGAAAAATCCTGGACAAGGGGGAATTTCTTATAAGAAAAGTCTGAGAGAGTCCGTGATAACGGAAGCTGTATGTTTTTTTTCAACAGGTTCTTAAAAATTTGACGAAGCCCAAGGGGCTATGATAAGTAAAGTATAAAGTTATGAGTTTATTATGGAAACGAGGGCTTACAGATAAAAAAGAAAGAAAAAGAATATGTGGAATTCCGGTATTATGAGATTCCGCAGCGTGTGCCTCTGATCGCACTCATGGGCGAACGCTGGGTAACAAAGTATGGAAGTGATCCTATGCATTTCCATAACTATATGGAGATAGGTTACTGCTGTTATGGCGAGGGTGTCATGCACCTGGGAAAAGAGGACGTCAGGTATGGGGAAGGCACTGTCACAGTGATCCCTAAGAATTTCCCCCACCACACAACGGGAAGGGACGACGTCTTTGACAGCTGGGAATACCTTTTTATAGATACGGAGCGCTTTTTGAAAAATGTATATGCAGATAAACCTGTGTATGCCAACACGGTGCTTGAACGGCTTCACAGCCGCATGTTTCTGACCAGCAGGGAAGAAGCACCGGAAATCGATGCGCTTGTACGTGTTATTCTGAATGAGATGCGGAACAAAGAGGAGTTCTATCTGGAGAGCGTGCAGGGATGCCTGCTTACACTGCTCCTCAAAATAGCCAGAATGAATCCGGCAGACAGCGTGTTGGAGGTTAAGGCTAAGTTCATAGATGACGGAAGCCTGAACAGTATTCTGGCAGTTCTGGATTACATAGAAAAGCATTATCAGGAAGAGATCAAGGTAGGACAGCTGGCACAGATATGCCATATGAGCGAGACACATTTCAGGAGAGTGTTTACGGAATACATGAATACATCTCCGGCAGAATATGTGAATCTTGTACGGATCGAACGGGCATGTCAATTTCTGGCCAAGTCAGATGAACGTCTGGAGGACATTGCCGTTAAGGTTGGTTTCCGGGCATATGCCACATTCATCCGTAACTTCAAGAAGATTGTGGGAACTGCTCCACACCAGTGGAGAAGTGCGGCAAGAGGGAAAGAGGACAACCCCTCAAACTATAATGTATCGGTTTTAAAGGGTTGGTAAGGCCCCGAATGCGGGTAAATATCAGAAAAAAATGGAAATGCAGTCATGTTTCACGAATAACTTGTCGAATAATAGGACTGTATGTACATTCATGTGTTTGATGCTAATAATTAAAGGGAGGCATTTATTATGAAAAAGATTGTTGCAGCTATGCTGGCTTCTATGATGGTTGTTTCACTTGCAGCCTGCGGAGGCGGAGATGACGGAAGCGGAAGTACCGGCGGAGATACCAAAAAGGAAGAGACTGCCGGAACCGACGAGAAGAAAGATGACGCGGCAGATGACGCCGTAGCAGCTACAGATGATGAGAATACCCTGACCGTATGGTGCTGGGACCCGAACTTCAACATCTATGCAATCAATAAAGCGGCTGAGATCTACGCAAAAGATCATGAAGGATTTAACGTTAAAGTTACTGAGATCCAGTCAGATGATATCGAGACAAAACTGACAACTGCTATGTCAGCAGGCGATTTAAGTACATTACCTGACATCTTCCTGATGCAGGACAACTCCTTCCAGAAATATGCTGCAAACTACCCGGATATCTTCGTTGACTTAACGGACAAGGGTATTGACTATACACAGTTCTCCGAAGCTAAAGTAGCTTACTCTACCTTAGACGGCAAGAACTACGGTGTTCCGTTTGATAACGGTGCTGCTATCAGCTGCTACAGAACAGATATGCTGGAGCAGGCAGGATATACTGTAGATGACTTTACAGATATCACATGGGATGACTTTATGGAAAAAGCTAAAGTTGTCAAAGAAAAAACAGGACAGCCTCTGCTGACACAGCAGGCAGGTTCTACTGATATTATCATGATGATGATCCAGTCTGTAGGAGCTTCCTGTTTCACAGAAGACGGAAAAGCAAACATCGTTGATAATGAAGCTGTTAAGAAAGCTGTTGAGATCTATTCTCAGATGGTAAAAGACGGCACATTACTTGAAGTAACTGACTGGGATCAGTATGTTGCATCCATCAACAACGGTACCGTTGCAGGCGTTATCAACGGATGCTGGATCATGGCTACTGTAACAGCACAGGAAGATCAGTCCGGTAAATGGGCAGTTACAAACATGCCTAAGATGGATGGCGTTGGCGAAGCAAGCAACTACTCCAACAACGGTGGTTCTTCATGGGCAGTTACATCTAACTGTAAGAAACCGGATGTTGCTGTAGATTTCCTGAAATCCACATTCGGCGGAAGCACAGAACTGTATGATGACCTGATCGCTAAGGGCGCTCTGGCAACATGGGCACCGGCTGGTGATTCTGATGTTTACAATCAGGAAGTTCCGTTCTTCTCAAATGATAAAGTATATGCTAAGATCGTAGATTTTGCTACAAAGACACCTTCCAACGTTACAGGACCGTTCTACTATGACGCTCGTGATGCTATCGGTGTTGCACTTTCCCAGATCACACAGCAGGGTATTGACATCGGAACCGCACTTCAGGAAGCTCAGGATACTGTAGACTTCACAATGGGCGGCTGATAAATAACAGACCCCTGAATTGATTCTTTATTTCTAAGAAATGAAAGGTCTGCTGCTGCTCATCAAAAGCAGCGGCAGACCTTTTTGAATCGGGTACAGAGGCGGAAAGCGCACTGTATCTGTTCACAATTAAAAATGAAAAGGAGGGTGCATATTTATGAGTGGTCCTAATAAAAAAGGGATGTCTCTGGAAAAGAAACATAATGTGACAGGCTGGATCTTCCTGATCCCGGCAACAGCCCTGATCTGCTGGATGAGTTTTTATCCCATGATCAAAGCGTTCATTATGTCAATGCAGACAGGTATTGGTATTAATTTAACCTTCGGAGGTGCTGCGAACTATCTCCGTATTCTGAAAGACCCTACATTCAAACAGTGTTTGTTCAACACATTCTTCTACCTGATCATTCAGGTACCGGTCATGCTGGTATTGGCGCTGGCACTGGCTTCTATGCTGAACAACAAGCATCTGCGGTTCAAAGGACTGTTCCGTACAGCGATTTTCCTTCCCTGTGCAACATCCCTTGTATCCTATGCTATGATTTTCCGTTCCATGTTTGCAAACGATGGTTTTATCAACACAGTCTTAAGAGGCTTTGGCATGAACCCTATTATGTGGTTTGCAAATGCATGGACCGCAAGAGCAGTTATCATTATCGCCCTGATCTGGAGATGGACAGGATACAACATGGTATTCTATCTGTCAGGCCTGCAGAATATTGAATATTCCGTTTACGAGGCTGCCAAGATTGACGGTGCTTCACCGGTACAGTCTTTCTTCAAAATTACAGTACCGCTTTTGAAACCAACGATTCTTCTGACAACTATCATGTCCACAAATGGTACACTGCAGTTGTTCGATGAGTCCCTGAACCTGACAAACGGCGGACCGGGTAAATCAACAATGACTCTGTCCCACTACATATACAATACGTCCTTTGTACAGAGCCCGAATTTCGGCTATGCGGCTGCAATGTCCATCATTGTACTGATCATGGTTGCGATTCTGGCAGTTATTCAGATGAAAGTAGGTGATGAACGATGAATAAAGGCCAAAAAATATTCCAGTATGTATTCCTGACAATCGTTTCCCTGTTATCTGTATTTCCGCTGTACTACATGTTCTGCGGAGCAACAAATAAAAGTACAGACGTAGTTGCCGGCAAGCTGATTCCCGGAGGTTATGTTGCAGAAAACTTCAAAGCCCTTCTGGCAAATCAGGATCTGGCAAGAGCTATGTGGAACTCCTTCAGAAATGCTGTTATCCTTACAGCTCTGGCTCTGCTGGTATGTTCCATCGCAGGCTACGGCTTTGAGATTTACCATGACAAAGGCAAGGATGTGGTTATGACACTCCTTCTGACAGCTATGATGATTCCTTTCGCAGCGATTATGATTCCTTTGTTCAAGATGTTCTCCACTTTGAAAATGGTTAACAGCATGGCAGCCTTCATGCTGCCCACCATATCGACACCGTTTTTGATCATGTTGTTCAGGCAGAGCGCGCGTTCGTTCCCACATGATATCATCGAGGCAGCACGTCTTGATGGTTTGAGTGAGACAGGAATTTTCTTCCGCATGTTCTTCCCGACCATGCGCTCCACTTATGCGGCAGCCATGACCATCACTTTCATGAACGCATGGAACAACTATCTGTGGCCAAAGGTAATCTTACAGACAGACAGCTCCATCACCATGCCTATGCTGGTAGCCAACCTGTTAGGTGGTTATACGGTTGATTATGGTATGCTGATGCTCGGTGTACTTATCTGTACCTTGCCTACCGCAATTGTATTCTTCTGTCTGCAGAAGAGCTTTGCCGAAGGTATCACAGGTGCTGTTAAATAAAAAAGAGACAGTATTCGGTCTTGTGCCGGACTGTTGAAAATAAGTAATTTACAGGCGGATATTTTGTTTTCATGAGATATCCGCCTTATTTTTTAATCATACGGCAGATAAAAATAAAGGATTGTCCGCCGGATAACGAACAGGAGGTAAAAAATGAAAGCATTTCAGTACGAGAAAGTAAAAGACCCTGCCTGGTTCCAGGAAAACAGGGCAGCGGCCCATTCGGACCACAGATATTATGGTTCCATGGAAGAGATGGAGCAGAAGCAGGAGAATTTCAGGTACAGCCTGAATGGTCTGTGGAAATTCCACTATGCAAATAATTACCACAGCACAATTCCGGGGTTTGAGTCCATGGATTACTGCTGCAGGTCCTGGGATGACATCCATGTGCCGGCCCACATCCAGATGGAGGGATATGACCGTCCTCAGTATGCCAATGTGCAGTACCCCTGGGAGGGCTGGGAAGAGCTGGAGCCAGGTCAGATCCCTACACGGTTTAATCCTGTGGCAAGTTACGTGAAATATTTTGAAGTACCTGAGAACATAAAAGGAAAACGTGTGTTTATTTCCTTCCAGGGTGCCGAGAGCGGCATTGCAGTCTGGCTGAACGGCAGTTATGTGGGATACAGTGAGGACACATTTACACCGTCCGAGTTTGAACTGACACCATACCTGCAGGAGGGAGAGAATAAACTGGCAGCCCAGGTCCTCAAATTCACAAGCAGCAGCTGGTGTGAGGACCAGGATTTCTTCCGCTTTTCAGGTATTTACAGAGATGTCTATCTCTATGCGGTGCCTGAGGTACATGTGGAGGACATGAGAATCCGTACTCTGCTGGATGACACCTTTACAAAGGCAGATCTGGAGATTGTGCTCAAGGCCACAGCAAAGGGCAGCGTAAAGATTGCTCTGTCAAAGGACGGAAATGTGCTGATGACAGAGGAAAGTGCTCTGGGCAGTGACACAAGACTGGTGATGAAAGTGAATAACCCCGCGCTTTGGAGTGCGGAGTCACCGGTGCTTTATGACCTGCTTTTCCAGGTGTTTGACAATGCAGGTACTCTGACGGAAGTGATTCCTTACAGGGTAGGCTTCCGCAGATTCGAGATGAAAGACAATATTATGATGCTGAACGGCAGAAGAATCGTGTTCAAGGGCGTGAACCGCCATGAATTCAGCTCTGTAAGCGGCCGTCATGTGTCGAGAGAAGAGCTGGTGAAAGATATTGTCACCATGAAGAGGAACAACATCAATGCCATCCGTACCTGTCATTATCCGGACGGTTCAGATATCTATGATCTGTGTGATGAGTACGGGCTTTATATGATCGCGGAGAACAATCTGGAATCACACGGCTCCTGGGATTCCCAGGCGGAGAAGAAAAAACCGGATCTGAACAAAGTAGTGCCATGTGACCATCCGGAATGGCTGGGCATGATGCTGGACCGTGTAAATTCCATGTATCAGAGGGACAAAAACCATACGGCTATCCTGATCTGGTCCTGCGGAAATGAATCCTTCGGCGGAAAAGACATCTATGAGATGTCAGAGTTCTACCGCAAAGAGGACCCCACAAGGCTGGTGCACTATGAGGGGGTATTCTGGGACCGCAGATATAACGGCTCCAGTGATATGGAAAGCCAGATGTATCCTTCTGTGGAGAGTATAAAGGCATTCCTGGAGAAAGACAGGAGCAAACCGTTTATCTGTTGTGAATACACGCATGCCATGGGAAATTCCTGCGGCGCCATGCACAAATACACAGATCTGACAGATACAGAGCCATTGTATCAGGGCGGATTTATCTGGGATTATATTGATCAGTCCATTTATAAAAAAGACCGTTACGGAAAAGAATTTCTGGCATACGGCGGAGATTTTGATGACCGCCCCTGCGATTACAATTTCAGCGGCAACGGTATTGCATACGGCGGAGACCGCATGCCATCCCCGAAGATGCAGGAAGTAAAGTTCAATTACCAGAACATTACGGCTGTTGTGGAGAAGGATAAGGTGCGGGTGGTCAATAAAAATCTGTTTGTAAATACAGACAGCTTTGACTGTGTTGTTCTGGTGGAAAAGGACGGACATCTGCTGAGAGAGGCAGGTCTGGAAACACATGTGGCACCTCTTTCTGAGGAAGTCTGCGAGCTGCCGGTCAGTGTCCAGACTCTGCCGGGAGAGTATGCCGTCACGGTATCCTTCCGTCTGAGAGAGGATACGCTCTGGGCCAAGAGAGGGCATGAGGTTGCCTTCGGACAGGGTGTGTATGAGGTTCCGGCACCTGCTGCGCTGCACAGGGGAAAGATGGAGATTGTAAAGAGCATGCACAATATCGGCATTCACGGAGATGGATTCCGTATTCTCTTTTCCTATCTGAACGGCGGCCTCGTGTCCTATGTGTACGGCGGTGTGGAGATGATCAAGGCAATACCGAAACCGAACTTCTGGAGGGCACCTACAGACAATGACTGCGGCAATCTGATGCCCATGCGCTACGGGCAGTGGAAGCTGGCCAGCATGTATCTGAACCACAAAGACCCCCAGGGCGGATATCGCATTCCGAAGCTGGAAGTCCTGGAAGACAGTGCTGTGATCACATACACATATTATATGCCGTCCATTCCTTCCGCAGAGTGCAGCCTTGCTTACAGGGTATACGGTGACGGGACCGTGGAGACCACTCTGTCTTATGACCCGGTGAAGGAACTGGGCGATATGCCGGAGTTCGGCGTGATGTTCAAGTTCGACGCGGATTACGACAATGTGGCATGGTACGGCATGGGACCGGAGGAGACCTATGTGGACCGCTGCCTCGGCGCGAAGCTGGGAATCTACAAAAATAAAGTGGCTGACAACATGGCAGAGTACCTGGTTCCGCAGGAATGCGGCAATAAGGTGGGCGTACGCTGGGCCAGTGTCACAGACAGAAAGGGCAGGGGAATGCTCTTTACAGGAGATAAGATGGAATTCTCCGCACTTCCCTATACGCCGCATGAGATTGAAAACGCCATGCATCCTTTTGAGCTTCCGGAAGTACACTACACGGTTGTCAGGGTATCTGCAAAACAGATGGGTGTTGCGGGAGATGACAGCTGGGGTTCCAAAACCCATCCGGAATATCTTCTGAACACGGACGGCAGAATGGAATTTACATTCAGCTTTAAAGGGGTATAAGAATACAGAATAGTTTAAGAACAGGGCCGGCCTGCCACAGACCGGCCCATTGGAGGACAGATATGGGCAAAGACGTAAATTTCGGTAAAATGATTCACGGCGGGGACTACAATCCGGAACAGTGGCTGGATTCCCCGGACATCCTGGAAAAAGACATCGAGTATTTTAAGAAAGCAAAGATCAATGAAGTTTCCCTGGGGATTTTCTCCTGGGCAGTTCTGGAGCCCTGTGAAGGGGAATACAACTTCGGCTGGATGGAAGATATCATAAACCGTCTCTGGGAAAACGGCATTTCCACGATCCTGGCAACTCCATCCGGTGCCCGTCCAAAATGGATGAGCGACAAATATCCCGAGGTCCTGCGGGTGGATGCGGACAGGCACAGAAACCTGTTTGGCGGCAGACATAACCACTGCTATACCTCCCCCGTATACAGGGACAAAGTGCGCCGGATGAATATGGCTCTGTCAGAGAAATTCGGCAGGCATCCTGGTGTCATTGGCTGGCATCTGTCCAATGAGTACGGCGGAGAATGCCACTGTCCCCTCTGTCAGGAAGAGTTCCGCAGTTGGCTGAAGGAAAAATACGGGACCATTGAGGCGCTGAATAAAGCCTGGGCAACCACCTTCTGGAGCCATATTTACAATGATTTTTCACAGGTGGAAAGCCCGTCCCCGAGAGGGGAATCCGGACTTGACGGGTTAAACCTGGACTGGAAACGTTTTGTTACGGACCGGACCGTGGATTTTGTACGCCACGAGGCACAGGCCGTGAAAGACGGCGGCTCAGACCTTCCGGTCATGATCAATATGATGTATAACTACGGAGGCTTGAATTACCATAAATTCCGGGATGTGGTGGATATCGTCACATGGGACAATTACCCCACATGGCACAAGGGGCCGGAAGCCCACACTGCCATGGATACGGGAATGCAGCATGATATTATGAGGAGCATTCTGAAAAAGCCGTTCCTCCTCATGGAATCATGTCCTTCAGCCACCAACTGGCAGAGTGTGAGCAAGCTGAAAAAGCCGGGGATGCTGCGGGCAGCGTCTCTGCAGGCAGTGGCACACGGCTCAGACAGCGTGCAGTATTTCCAGCTCCGCCAGAGCCGTGGTTCCAGCGAAAAATTCCACGGCGCTGTCATTGACCACTACGGCGGGGATGACACCAGGGTGTTCGGTGAAGTCACAGAAGTGGGAGAAGCACTGGAAGCTCTTGGCGAAATGGCAGGCAGCCGTACCATAGCCCGGGCAGCAGTCATCTATGACTGGGAAAACCGCTGGGCCATGGAGGACGCGGCAGGTCCGAGAAATAAAAACCTGTATTATAAAGAGGCAGTGGAGAAATCCTACTATGCATTCCGTAAGCTCGGACTGGATGTGGATGTCATTGACATGGAACAGGATCTGGAAGGTTATAAGATAGCGGCGGCTCCCATGCTTTATATGTTCCGGGACGGGTTTGAGGAGAAGGCAAGGAAGTTTGTGGAAGCAGGCGGTAAGCTGATCCTTACATACTGGTCAGGAATCGTGGATGACACGGACCTCTGTTTCCTGGGCGGAACACCTCACGGACTTATGGACGTGTGCGGTCTGCGCAGTACGGAGATTGACGGACTCTATGACGGAGAGACCAACAGCGGTGTTCCGGTGGAAGGAAATACCCTGTGCATGACAAAGAGCTACACCTGTGAGCATCTCTGTGACCTGGTGAAAACAGACGGCGCGGAGGTCCTTATGACCTTTGGCAGTGATTTTTACGCGGGAATGCCGGCACTTACCTGCAATGCTTACGGTGAGGGGAAAGCTTACTATGTGTGTGCGGATTTTGAGCAGGGCTTCTATGATGAATTATACAGGAAGCTGGTAAAAGAATGCGGTATCAAACGCTGCATCCATCATATTCCCGCCGGAATCGAAGTGACATCCAGGGAGACAGAGGATGCACTCTACCTGATCGTACAGAACTTCAACCGGGAAAGCACAGAGGTGCGCCTGCCCAAAGGGCCGTTTTCAGTCTGGTATGGGCAATACGACGGTACGGTGAAGGGCTTTGACATGGTGGTTCTCAAAAAAAAGAAAATAGACAGGAACCGTATGAGCTGAGATACTGAATAACGGTTAAGAGGATATAAATGCAGACAAAGAAGTCTTACGGACTCTTTGCCTGCATTTTTCATGGAGGAAAGGGGATGGACAGATTTTTGCAGGGGATGCATCCGGCAGTGGTTGTTAAGGAATTTCCAGGTATACATTGACTTTTCTTTCTGAGGCGGTATAATTTTTAAGGTATATTGACAACGTTGAAAAGACAGAAGGAGGAGCTATGAAGTATTTGAGACAATTCTGCATTATTTTACTGTTATCATTTTTAGGAGAAGGGCTGCATATCATCCTGCCGCTTCCCGTGCCTGCCAGTGTTTACGGCCTTGTTCTGATGCTGGCTGCGCTTCAGACAGGTATCTTAAAAACACATCAGGTGAGGGAAACGGCGGGATTTTTGATTGAGATCATGCCTGTGATGTTCATACCCGCTGCCGCGGGGCTGCTGAACTCATGGGGTGTGCTGAAACCCGTCTTTGTTCCGGTTGCGGTTATAACTGCGGTCACCACGGTTTTCGTCATGGCAGTGACGGGGCTTGTGACCCAGGGGATCATACGGAAGGGGAGAAAGAAAAATGAATGCATTGCTGAGTGATTCTATTTTCTGGGGAGCAGTTTTAAGCCTTTTGGGATATGAGGCGGGACTGCTTTTGAAACGGAAATTTAAGATGGCGGTTTTTAATCCGCTGCTGATAGGTGTGATCTGTGTGATTGGCGTTCTGGCAGTGGGGCATATTGATTATGACAGTTACTATGAAGGCGGCAAATATATCAGCTACCTTCTGACACCGGCAACGGTATGCCTTGCAGTGCCTTTGTATGAACAGATGGGGCTGTTGAAGAAAAATCTGAAGGCTGTGGCAGCAGGGCTGATTTCCGGTGTGCTTGCCAGCCTTGTCAGTGTATTTCTTCTGGCAAAGCTTTTCGGCCTGAACCATGCCCAGTATGTGACGCTGCTTCCAAAGTCCATCACAACAGCCATCGGCATGGGGGTATCTGAAGAACTGGGCGGAATTGTCACAATTACGGTGGCGGTTATCATTATTACCGGAATTTTGGGTAACATGATAGGGGAAGTGGTATTTAAAATCTTTCATATCCAGGAGCCTGTGGCAAAAGGTCTGTCCCTGGGGGCATCTTCCCATGCCATCGGAACGGCCAAGGCCATGGAACTCGGTCCGGTGGAAGGGGCCATGAGCAGTCTGGCTATTGCGGTAGCGGGTCTTCTGACTGTGATAGGTGCCTCAGTATTTGCAGGATTTATGTAGCAGAAGGGAGCGGTTGAGATGGAAAAAGGAATCATTACCATAGGAAGACAGTACGGAAGCCAGGGAAAGGCGATAGGAAAAAAGCTTGCCAAGAAGCTTGGCTGCACCTTTTATGATAAAGAAGAACTTACCAAGATTGCCAGAGGAAGAGATTACGAAGAAGTGAGGGAGTTTTATGAGGAACAGCCTGTGGACAGCCTGCTGTACGCCATTGCCATGAATAATGTGGAGAGGGAAATGGAAAAGGTTCCCTTTGCACGTATCCGGGAACTGTGCGGCGTGGGTCCCTGCGTGCTCATTGGCCGGTGCGGCAGTGAAATCTTCAGGGGAGACCCAAATGCTGTGAGTATTTTCATTCATGGGGATATGGAAAAAAGAATTCAGTATGTGATGGAGACAGAAGGCCTGTCCAGGAACAGTGCAAGAAAGAAGATCAGCCGGACCGATGAGGCCAGGACATCCTTTCACAGATATTATACGCACAGGGAATGGGGGAGAGCCGAAGACTATGAACTATGCCTGGACAGCAGTATTCTGGGGGCAGACAGATGTGTTGAGGCTATACTTGGATATCTTAAGATCCGGGAACTGATTTAAACAGGCAGAAGGAGAAGAGATGAAAGAGCTGTTATCATTATTCTGGGTATTTGCCCGGATGGGTGCCGTTACTTTTGGGGGCGGTTATGCCATGCTTCCCATTATACAGCGGGAAGTGGTGGAAAAACGGGGATGGGCAGCGGAGGAGGAGATTATGGATTATTATGCCATAGGCCAGTGCACGCCCGGGATCATTGCGGTCAATACATCCACATTTATCGGATATAAAAGAAAAGGCGTGCTGGGAGGGATTGCGGCGACACTGGGATTTGTATTTCCATCCCTTGTGATCATTACGGTTATCGCGGCATTTCTGCGGAATTTTTCCCATATTGCTTTTGTGAGCCACGCATTTAACGGGATTCGGGCCTGCGTCTGTGCATTGATCCTGGATGCAGTGCTGAAACTGGGAAAGAAATCCGTAGTTGATTTAAAATGCCTGGCGGTCTGCGCCGCAGTGCTTTTGCTGTCCATGTTTACTCCGGTATCCCCGGCAATCCTTGTAGTGGGGGCAGGTGTGCTGGGGATTTTGCTTCGGCAGGGCATGAGAAGGGCAGGTGAGAGAGTATGATACTGCTCAGACTGTTCTATGAGTTTGCTAAGACAGGGCTTTTTGCTGTGGGAGGAGGGCTTGCCACACTGCCCTTTTTGTATGCCATGTCAGAGAAGACGGGATGGTTTACCTATCAGGATGTGGCAGATATGATCGCTGTCTCTGAATCCACACCGGGAGCCATGGGGGTAAATATGTCCACGTATGTGGGATTTACCACTGCGGGAGTGCCGGGGGCTGTTTTAGGGTCTTTGGGGTTGATATTCCCGTCAATTGTGATTATCATAGTAATAAGTAAAGTGCTTCAGAAATTCAAGGATTCCAGGATGGTGCAGGATGCTTTCTATGGCCTGCGTCCCGCATCTACAGGACTCATTGCGTCGGCAGGGCTTGGGGTTGCAGGGACTGCGCTTTTGAATGCTGAGGTTTATGCTGCAGGAGGGAATCCAGGGCAGATCTTGAGAGTTCCGCCCATTCTTCTGGCAGCCGCAGTGTTTCTGGCAATGAGAAGGTGGAAGCTTCACCCTGCTGCTTACATTGGGATAGCGGCTGCTGCCGGGATATTGTTTCAATTGTGATACGTGGTGCCCGGTCAGCAGAGAAATGCGGGCAGGACGCAGCTTTAGATGGTGTATAAGGGGGAGGATTTGATGCGGAGTCGGTGAGGGAATATTACATGGCCGCCGTGCTGGTGGGAATTTCCGGGATCACGGATATGCTGGACGGCAAAGTGGCAAGGCATTTTAACATGATCACAGAGCTTGGCAAAGCGCTGGATCCGGTGGCGGACAAGCTGACTTTGGGGACTATGATCCTCTGTCTGGCTTTCCGGTATGAAAACATGCGCTGGCTGGTAAATGGCCTGATCGTATGCTGCGGTGTCCTCATGGCCGTGACCTGGGTGCTGTATGTGCCGGTGTTTGTGAAGATGTGGAAAGAAAACAACAACAGGCTTATTGAAAAAGATTAAATTTTTTGATAAAATATTTATATGTAGTTTTTGATAAGTGTTATCTCTCGCCTCTATAGGTGGAGAGATAAGCTGCAGTCGTACTCTGTGTAATTACCGGGCATGGATTGTAACAAATAAAGGGATAGGTCAGTTATGAAAGTAAGTATAAAAGATATCAGTGAACGCACAGGATTCTCGCCTGCTACCGTTTCCAATGCGCTGAACCACAAAAAAGGGGTCAATGCAGATACGGCAGCCGAGATTTTCCGTGTGGCGAAAGAGATGGGGTACATCAGTGAATCGCGTATCGGAAAAATCAAATTCGTTATCTTCAAAAGAAATGGTTTGATTCTGGATGATACGCCTTTTTTTTCACTTCTGATCGACGGGATCGAAAAAGAGTGCCGGGCTTCCGGCATGGAGATGGTGCTGTGTCATCTGAATTATGAGGATGAGGACTATAAGGAGCAGGTGAATTGGCTGATCCATGATAATTCCTCCGCGGTGATCATGCTGGGCACAGAACTGATGGAGGAGGATGTGGCTCTGTATAAGAATGCATCCTGCCCGTTTCTGATGCTGGATTACTGGAGCTGGGATATGAGCTTCAACGGTGTATTGATCAACAATGCGGATTCTGCCCGTATGGCAACAGAATATCTCCTGAGAAAAGGCCACAGGAAAATAGGGTATCTGAGAGGGGAATTCCGGATCAAAGCCTTTCGTTCCCGGGCAGTGGGGTATGCCACTGCTTTGAATAAGAGTGGAATTGTCCCGGAAAAGAAATATACGGTTACACTGTCCACCACTATCAATGGAGCTTATGAGGACATGAGGACATATCTTGAGACAAAACCGGAGCTTCCCACCGCTTTTTTTGCAGATAATGATATGGTTGCTCTGGGGGCGATCAGAGCTCTGCAGGAAAAGGGATATGAGGTGCCCGGGGATATTTCTGTGGTGGGGTTTGATGACCTGCCATTCTGTGAGATCGCCAATCCGCCTTTGACCACACTCCGTGTTCCGAAACAGGAGATGGGGCGGGTGGCAGTCAGAAGAATCCTGGAAGTGATCAACGGAACCGATAAAATCAAAACAAAGACCCAGGTCTGCACTAATTTTGTGGAGCGGGACAGTGTAAAGGATTTGAAAGGCAGAAACGGCGGTGACGGCAATGAAGGTTAAGTCAAAAGAGGTGGCGGAGGCCCTGGGTGTGTCCACTGCTACGGTGTCCCTTGCCATCAACGGGAAACCGGGGGTAAATGAGGAGACAAGAAAGCGGATTCTGGAATACATCAGCGGACAGCAGGGGAAAGACGTGGCGAAAGGCACCTTTGTGAAACTGATCATTTTTGAAAATTCTCCCCGGGTGTTGTCTGGGGGGATGGGGTCTTTCTTCAGAATTACCTATGTGGAGAGTGTGGAGCGCCTCCAGAAGGATAGATTGGAAGTCCGGCTTGTCTATGCGTACGGCAACGAGGAGCTGAAGGAGGCTCTGTTGAAAAGCAATTCGGATGGCACAAGGGGGATACTGCTGCGGGCAGATGAATTCGGGGAAAACGATTACGAGCTGCTTTCTTTGTGCAGGATTCCCATTGTCATGAGTGACTGCGACCCCAGGGAGTATGATTGGAATACTGTGAATTTTAATAACCGGCAGGCGGTTTTTAAAGGGATGGATCATCTGAAAGCACATGGATGCAGAAGGATCGTCTATTTTCAAAATAAGGAGACTATCTACAATTTCCGGGCAAGGAGAGAAGCCTTTTGGGAATATCTGTGCAGGAACCCGGAAATTGAGGGGAGTTTTTGGGAGACAGGAAATGAGAGGGAACAGATTGAGGAGAGGGCAGCAAATTACATGAAGGGCTGTGAGGTACTGCCGGATGCGGTATTTCTTGAGAATTTCCTGGTCTCCGTGGGGACGGCCCAGTCACTGATGAAACTGGGAATATCCGTGCCGGATGAGATTTCCCTATTGGGTATTGACGCCATTCCGGATACGGTACTTTTACCCTATAAACTAACTCATTTTGAAGTGCCTCATAAAAAGAGAAGCGTGCTGATGGCAGAACTTCTGCTGGAGTTAATGAGCCGGGTGGATGACGGGTATGGACGCGTTGTTTTGGTGAATGAAAAAATGGCGTGTTTCATATTTAGTTGACAAAATTTGAAATACTAAAGGACATATGAACATCATCTATGCTAAAATTAAGTTA